>JACLAD010013588.1_pt1 | contig 114784 bp, 107 predicted proteins | sample 8027901 | NCBI WGS metagenome assembly JACLAD01 (sample SAMN15725071, study PRJNA655200) | protist metagenome | isolation source: fluorescence activated cell sorting (FACS) single amplified genomes of... | place: Spain: Blaines Bay Microbial Observatory, Mediterranean Sea | collected 2016-07-05 | reverse complement strand
AGGCAGCTGTTCCTCCTGTAAGCGTTTTTGTACTTCGGGAAGGAGTAGACTGGCTGAACGGGTAGGAACTACCATCTTTGGAGGCAGGCTGAGATTTTGTGGTAGTTTTCCCTGGTATCCTAACTCTTTGAGAACCCCCTGCCATGTGGGATCAGCGTAGCGTTGCTGCAAATGATGTAATGCAGCGTTCAGCCGAGTTTGCTCCTCGGTGTATTCGCGCAGTAATTCAATCTGCTTGATGGCGATGCCTGTCAATTGACCAAGACCCCTTGCTCCACTGGCGCTGACGGCCTTGTAGTCCAATCGAGATTCTTTGAAGAACAAACAGAAGATGGTTGGGTAAGATACCTCCAGAAAGAAAGCACTGGCTTGGATTGCACTCAGCGTCCGAACTAGTGCCAGCTCTGGGAATCCATATTCTGACTGAGCTAGGAATCTCTGTAGATTTTCTTGAAACCAGTAACTACTCAAAAAATAGTGGTGTAACTGGGTCTGGCTTCGTTGCCCTGGCAGAGCTTGGGTTCCCCAATGATAGTGCCAGCGTGTTAGGGATTCCTGAAGAAGCAAGTAGTTCGCAAAGCGTTCAACAGCAGGTGTCGTTGGTTGATCTAGTCGTAATATCGGAGTGAAGGAACTCGACTGACGAGCCAAGTTTAACAAGCGTTCAGGAGCGTAGGCGGAAGGTTGCTGAAAGTGTTCAAGGGAAAGTGGTCGAGAAGGACGCACGGGTGAACCAAAATTCCCAGAAGGATCTGGTTCGGGTAGGTGATATGTGGGGGAATAGTCGAAGAGTTGTTCTTGTTTGAGGGGGAGCAGCGATTGAGGCCAGAGCAGCATTGCCAAGGCACTGACCATCAGAATTCTTGAAATCAACTGCTTCCCTAATTTTTAGAACAAGGACATCTGCTGTACCTCTCGTTTGGGAGCCTGCTGTCCCCAGGTAACAGATACGGTTTTGATTCCACTCCGTGAGTCATAGAGCAACTCACTGTGCTCCAAGGCGTAGAGATGAAGATCACGAGTTACCTCGACATCGACCTTACAATATTCGATGATTTTATCTAACTTGTCTTCACGATACCACTGGAGTGCCTGCAATCCGTCAGCTGATTTACCGGCTCCCAGTGTGGGTCGGGCGAGTGACTCTAATTTTAGGCGGTGCCCGAGTATTTTCTTCAGCTCAGTCAGCATATCCAAATTGGGCAATCCGGCTAGTTCTGTCCGTAGTCTTGTCCGCTGTTCCTGCTGGCCTGCACATTCACCGGCCAAGACGCGGTAGTCGAATTCCACGTGGTTAAATCCCACGATCAAATCAGCCTTGCGGCAGTGTTCCAATAGTTGTGGTGCTTGATAATCTAAGTAGACATGGTGTTGTTCATCGAAGCTGTCCCAGATCACTCCGACAGACATTCCCATGTCTTCAATATTATTCCAGCCGCCAACTTCCTCGGCTGCGCGCTTCGTTTCCAGGTCAAAGTACAGGATCCGTTCCATCGTTCCCCAAGGAAAGACACAAATGATTGATTACTACGAATTGTTGCAGGTGGCACCGACAGCTTCAACCGAGGAGGTTCGCAAGGCATTCCGAAGGCTCGCAAAGCAATACCATCCAGATTTGCAGCAACACAAATCCGAGGCAGACCAGCGGGAAGCACAACGCCGCTTCGTGCAACTGACTCAAGCCTACGAGACCCTGAGTCATTCAGCAAAACGTCAAGCCTACGACCTACAGTGGCGGAGAACCACTCAGCAGGCAAAACGCTCACAAACACACCAAAAAGCCTCCACAAACACAAGTTCTTCGCAGACTTGGAAGCGATCCTATGAGCGCCCAAGGGAGGATTTCACGGATTTTGCTGAAACCTCGCTGGAAGATTTACTGAAAGATGTGGAAGGATTGCTCAAACAATTTGGTGTTCAGCGAACCGATCCCTTGGAACTCCTGCTAGATTGGGCTCGTCGGGTCTATCGCGAAGTGATGGAAGCCTGGCATGAAGAGAACTCCTCTACTCATTCTACTTCAGGCACAAAGCAATCTCGGTCGGGTGAGGAAACTCGCAGACCCAAAGAAGAAAAAGCTCAGGCCTATGATGATCCACGGGCAGATATCGAAGCCGAATTGGAACGTCTTAAGCGTTATCAGCGTACGAATCGCCAGCAGCCTCGTCGTCAAACAGCAGAAACGGATGTTCATGATGAATTGGAGCGCCTCAAGCGCAAGTACCGTCCCTGAAATCCCCCATGGAGAGATAGAATGTCCGCCAGTCTGACTGTTGCCCGAATCGCAGTCCTGATTCCTTGTCTTAACGAAGAAGTGACGATCAGCAAGGTGGTTCAGGATTTTCGCAAGGAATTGCCGGGAGCTACCATCTACGTCTTCGACAACAATAGTACGGATCGTACAGCTGAGCTTGCTGAGGCGGAAGGGGCCGTCGTTATTCCAGAGCGTAAGCGTGGGAAGGGCTACGTAATCGCCTCAATGTTCCGTAAGGTTGATGCAGATTACTATGTGATGGTGGATGGAGACGATACATATTCTGCGTTACATGTGCAGGCTTTGCTGCAGCCCCTACTGGATGGAGAAGCCGACATGACCGTGGCTACTCGCTTGAACGAGTACGAAGAAGAATCTTTCCGTCCACTCCATGTCTTTGGCAATAATTTGGTTCGCAGTTTGGTCAACTGGATCTTTAACAGTAATCTCGAAGACATCATGTCTGGTTATCGGGGTTTCAGTCGGGAACTGGTGCAGAATTTACCGGTATTGGCCAGTGGTTTTGAAGTGGAAACAGAAATGACGATTCGAGTGCTGGATTATGGTTACACAATTCAGGAAGTAACAGTACCCTACCGAGAGCGCCCAGAAGGCTCGTTCTCCAAGCTGAATACCTTTCGAGATGGCTTTCGGGTGTTGTATCAGATCGCCAGTATCGCCAGATCCTACAAGCCGATCTTGTTTTTTGGGGTATTGGCTTTATTTTTTGGCCTGATAGGTCTGATTGCGGGTGGAGAAGTGATTGTTGACTATGCGGTGGATGGCTATGTGAACAAGGTTCCAACAGCAATTCTAGCGGTGGGTTGTATGCTCCTCTGTTTTGGTAGCATTGGCATTGGTGCGATCCTCGATACACTCAATGCCCGTTTCCGTGAAGTGCTACGTTTGCTACAGCGCAAATGAGCTAGTTTCTGGCGCACGTGTTGCTTAGAAGGTCCACGTGTAGGCTAGGCGAAATCCGGTAGGATCGACCAAGGCAACAGGCCCAACAGGCAGTTCATTTTGAGCTCCTTGTGGCCGCGGTGCCGCAGGGTTCCAGACAGAGCGAGAGCCAATCAGAGCCCCAATCAAGCCACCAACCACGGTGCTGGTACCAATCGTACGAAACTGCTCACGACTGGTTCCTGGACGCAGAAAAGTGAGCCAGCCCCCAAGCATCAGGCCTGTTCCAGCGCCATAGGCAACGTTGCCAACGAGATTGCGACGCTCACTGTCAGCAATTTGCCGCTGTGCCAGCAAGTCAAAGCGCAAAGCGCTTTCGGAGTCGTCAGAGAAGGCACTCTCATCGAGGTATTGCTCATCTTGTTGGACAGGCTCTTCAAAAGGATCGCCTTCTGGAACGGGCTCGGTCGCAAGAGGATCTTCCATGGTTGGCTCCAGCTCAAAATCCTGCTGCAATAGCGGATCGTCGGCCATGTCCTGATAGGGATCATCGAAAAATGCCTCTTCGTCGGCAGATCGAAATTCACCAAATGGGTCTTGCTGGGCCATTGCTGACCAGGGATTGAACGTAAGCAGCAGCAGGCAAAGCCAAATGGAAAGGTGTGAACGCATGCCGGATTCCTGAACAGCAGGGTTTGGAAGATGTTGCCTTGAAATGGATGCAAAACCCATTCACTCTCTGCACCAGACACAACCGGGTTCTGCTGGAAAACTCCAGCCTTTTGAAGAATATTGAGAACATGGATACGCTTATGCGACGTTTTTGGCCGGCGGTGCTGCTATTGATCTTCAGTCTTGGAACCCCAAAAATCCAGGCTCAGGAAACAGGTCCACTGCTGATGCAACAGGAACTGGGCTATACGTTGGCTGGTACAGTAGCCGGTGTTGGACTGGGCGTTCTTGTCTGGTTCATGGACCCACTTAATCCAGATGTGACACTGCGCGATACTACAGTAGATGGACTAATTGTCGGTACACTTCTCGGTTCCATGTTCGGTTTTTACATACTACAGAATGCGTTGGTGGAGCCCCGTACCAATTCACTACCCAGCGGTCTTGAAGATCTGCTGGGACAATCGAAGAGAGATCAATTGCCCAGCCCGGTTGCCCACGCTGGCCTGACCATTCCCATGACTTGGAAGTTTTAAGGAGGCCTCCCATGAGCAAGTGCACCCGAGTGATCGCAATCTTTTTGCTACTTGCCTGCCTGTCCCAGCCAGTTGCCTGGGCTCAGCAGGCTCAAGAAGGTCCTGGCATTGAAAACTTTTTGGATGGAGCAAATGGCGGCCGTGGCCCCGTAATGCAGTCGGTCTTCTGGAACACTCTCTATGGTTCTCTCTGGGGAGCTGCGATCGGAGTATCCTATCACTTTCTCTCTGGAGCCGCATTTCGAGAATCAATTTCGGGAAGTATGACCATCGGGGGTTTGATGGGCTATGGTCTTGGCCTCTATCTGGTCATCAATGGCTTCAGTTTTAATCAAAATCTGATGCCAGTGCTGCCAAAGCCAAATTTTGGGCCACCAACCGATACCCAGACTCAAGTACAGAACGAACAACCTACCGATCCCTTGGCTTTCTGGGCGGCTCCTTCAGAAGATGGCCAGTCCTGGCAGGCTGGTTTACAGTTGCGTTTCTGAAAGGCTTACGCTGAGTTCCAATGACCGGATCACGTGTCCGAGCCCTACTACTGGCCCACTGGCAAGAGTCCTTGCTATTACTACTGCTGGGCCCCCTTGCCTTGTATTTTGCTCTCTCCAACTCCACCTCTGAATCGCTACCACTGCTGCCCTTGCCGGAGAGTCAGGTGCTGCAGTTGGAGCAGATTATTCTGCAGGATTATCAAAAAGACTTCAAACGTTGGACCTTAACGGGCCTTCGAGCTTTGATGGCTGAGGATAGTTCGATCATGAATGTGGAGCAACCTCGATTGCGCCTGCATCCTAGTCCTGAAACGCTACCATTCACAGACACACTAGTACGTGCCAACGAAGCTTTGATCGACTGGCGGCAGCAGTTGGTGGAAATTCGTGGTGAGGTCGAGGTAGAACGCGATGGCAAACTATATTTGCAGGCAGAGCGCGCTATATACGATTTACAGACAGAAATACTACAGATGCCGGGAGCCGTACAGATGATCTGGCAGGGTAGCGATGTCGATGGTGCAGATCTGCGCTACGAACTGAAGACCGGATTGGTTGAACTCCGTGGTGTGCATTATCAGCGTTGATTGACTTTCCAGCTTCAGTATGCGCTTGAGGCAGGAAGATAGGCTTTTTCGTAATTCTGGAATGCAGGCTAAAGAAAATAATGAGTGATTTTTATAGTTCACAGGAACTTGAACAGCTAGCACAACGGGGAGTCCGGGTTCTGTTTCCGGAACAGACCGCGATCCGTCGTGATGTGGATCTTCAGCAAATAGAGTCAGGGGCTGTGCTACATCCAGGTACTCGCCTGCAGGGTCAGTCTACTCGAGTACTGGTAGGAGCCGAGATCGGCCCTGGAGGCTATGTGTTCTTAGAAGATAGTGTGGTTGGCCCGGGCGCAATCGTAGGTGCTCAAGGACCGGTTTCCTTGAGGCAAAGCTGGGTTGGGCCACAAACGATCCTCGGCATGGGTGTCGCAGAGGAGGCCGTTTTTCTTGGAAGAGAACACTCTGGAGCACCTCCCACCACAGGTGTGGGATTTCGAGTTCGCAAGGGAAGTCTCTACGAAGAAGGTGCTTGTTCAGGTCAACACACTGACACTAAGATGACCCTGCTGATGCCGTGGGTGACTCTGGGGAGCAACATCAACTTCTGTGATGCCCTGCTCGCTGGGGGAACTGGTGATCCACCAGGTCAATTCAGTGAGGTTGGTAGTGGGACAATCCATTTCAACTTTACCATTCGAGGTGATAAAGCAACGGCCTCCCTATTAGGAAACGTCTGTGAAGGTGTTTTCCTGCGTTCAGAGCGCCTTTTTATTGGAGGAAATTGTAGTTTATTGGGTCCACTGTTATCAGAGTTTGGAACCTTTTCCGCAGCAGGAGCGCGTCTTTCTGGACAGTTAGCTTCGGGCCTGAATCTGGGTACCGCTCATTTGTCTGGACACAAGAACTATGATCCTCGTTGTTTCCCGAATTTACGTTGGATTGTGTCAACTCAACTGCAATTCTTTGGTGAATTGGTTGCTCTTTTTCATTGGTACGATCAAGCTCGTGTTCGGATGGCGAGGGATGCTTTTCAAGAGAGCCTCTATCGCCAAGGTCAGTACATCGTTCAACGCAACCTGGAAGAGCGGCTTGCACAAATGCAGCTGTTGACAGAACTGGTAGCGGAGAATCAATCACACAGTGAGCAGGTTTTGCCAGAAACTAAGCTAAAAGATCAGCGTGCTTGGTTGCAAAACTGGAAACGAAGAAAAGAGCAATTACAAAGCTACGCTTCTACCCCAAGGTTGGCACCTGAGAGTTTGCTCCGAGAGTTGATGGATGCTGAAGGAACCTACACGAGAAGAATTCAGCAACTATCCCCAGTAACCGCAGATGCAGGACAACGATGGCTTGAGGGCATCGCAAAACCATTTTGTGAAGGAGGATTGGGATGAATCATCCAGCAAGCAAGTGGCTCTTGGCCATTGGCGCATTGTTTGGAGTTCTTGCGGTCCTGAGTGGCTCGATGGGATCTCACATGCTGCGTGGCCAATTAGAGGAGTTCAACGGCACTGCGAATTTTATCTTGGCCTCAAACTATCTTTTCTACCACGCAGGAGGCTTGCTCTTCACAGGTTTGCTCTTGGAGCGTTTGGAACGGCGAGGATTTTTGTATGTGGGAATCTTTTTCATAGTGGGTAGTTTCCTTTTCTGTGGAAGTCTTTTTACCTACAGCTTAACTGGTTTGCGTGGTGTGACCGCTATGGCCCCAATTGGTGGAGTGAACTTGATTCTTGGATGGCTGACACTAGTGGTGACCTGCGTACGCTTGCCTTCTTCCAAAAAACGCTAAATGGAGGATGCCTATGTATCTGCACTGGCTCTCCAGAATTCATCTACGAAAGAGCTGGATTATAAATATTGTTCAGCTGCTGGTTGGATCGTTTTTTCTGCTGAACACAAGCCTATTGACTGCTCAGGAACTCCGCTGGAAACCGTACAAGGGTAAGCCACTGGTGTTGGAAGGCTCAATTTCTTTGAAAGACACCCTCCAACAGTTGGTTCAAGAGTATGCCGAATCTCCACCACCACTGCGAATTTATGATGAGATCCCTGAAAAACTTACCGATGGTCGTCGCGAAGCTGTCCGCCCAGAACTACTGTTTGAACTGCTCCTGCGGGAGCAAGGCTTAACAGCGATTCGGAAGCAACGCGAGTGGCTCATTCTACCAGACCGTCAAGTCTGGCGAGAACGTCCCTTCCGCAGAAAAATCTCGAGCCCCATTCCACTGTCAGAACTCCTTGTTGACTTGGCAGATTGGGGAAAAGTTCCCCTACGCTATGATGCCGAATCTCTACCGCCTACCCTCAAGATTACAGAAAATCTTCGATTTGATTCAGTAGCCCAAGCCTTTGAACAGTTGGCTCCTCGCTATGATGCTGAATGGAACTACGATAAGGATACATATCTGATCAGTTGGCAGGCGCGTGAGCCAGAGGATCTGCTAGCAATTCCTCTTATCCTGGCTCCAGCCGATGCTGCAGCTGACTTTTTAGAGCAACTTCCTCCTAGTACCCGCACTTCAGTCACGGTCGACATCACAAGTCCTTGATTACTGTTGCTGAGAGGACGGCTTAGCGAACTGAGGCGACTTGAACAGTTGGTACAGCAATTTGATCAGACCTGGCAAGTGGAAGAGGCAGAGTCTGCAGGGCCAAATGTGAGTGTCAGTACAACAGAATCTGTAGCTGTGAGAGAAGAAATTACAGACACAGAACAGCTACCAACCACCGCAGCGATGGTACTGGAATGGCTCCCTGACGATGTTCTCAAGCAACAGCTGGAGAGTCTCCGTTCTGGGCCAACTGTCTTGCAGGAAGTCGATGTGTTCTGGGAGGTGGGCCAGCGCCCAATTTCGCTCTGGATGGAAGGGCCAGCTGAGGGAATTGCGTTGCTAAGTGCCACTCTTGAAAAGCTGGAGCAAGCTACTGCAAAACAAATGGCTGGAGAATCTTTAGTGTCAAAGGTGGCAGTCCCCAACATGCTGATGAGACCGAAACAGGAATTCAGGCGTTTTACACTGCGCTATCTGTCTGTGGGTTCTCGGATGATCACGGCAGAAGGACAGCAAATTACGTTACCCAGCACAGAAGACCAACTGCGAGAGTTTTTCCAGCAAGCCCCTGATTTTGCAGAGACTCAACCCCAACCGTTGATCTTGCCAGATCGCCAGAACAATGCCTTACTGATTCGAGGAACTGAAACACAGGTACAACTGGTGGAAGAACTGCTTGTGTTGTGGGATCAGCCGAGCCCTTTGATTCGTATCGAAGCACATATTTTTGAAACTACAGAGAAGATTTCTCGGGAATTGGGGCTACGCTGGCGGGGCACTGGCGTTTCTGCTGATGGGGTACGCGCTTTGGAAGGCCCAGACTTTGGTCTGAGTTGGACAGCGGGTCCTTTCGATACCAGTCGTGGTGTTCGCATTGACGCGATGCTGCGCATGCTGCAAGAGCAGGGAGAAGGTCGGGTGCTCTCGCGTCCTGTCGTGGTTACACTGAATGGTCTTGAGGCAGAGATGAGCAGCGGCTCATTGCTGAGTGTGCGTTTGGTAAGTGATACGGACGCAAAACTACAGCAGATTCAGACTGGTGTAACGCTAAGGGTCACTCCGCGTTGGATTGAACCTCTAGACTCTGGTCAGGACGGTCAGGTGCAGGTCAGTATCCACGCAGAAACAAGCACGCCGCTGCAGGACAATGCGATTGATGGCATTCCCCAGATCAACAGTCAGAAAGGCAGAAGTTCCTTGATGGTTTCTAATGGTCAACCCATTTTGATGGGAGGAATGATTCGCCAGCAAAGCTCTAACAGTACGCAGGGTGTCCCTTTGTTTCAGGATCTACCACTGCTGGGCCCGCTCTTTGGACTGAGAGATGATCAACAAGTGTTTGATCATGTGCTGGTCTTTGTCATCCCCACGCTTTTAGACGATGTGGCTCCTTTGAGCCTACCCAGCTTACCGGAGTTGACACCGGAGCGAGCCAGTGAATTGCTGGAACCCTGAGATTTCTGAAGCGTACTGAGAAATTCAGAGATTGCAGCCGGTGTCTTGACTAGGGTATGAATGATGGAAACCTTTTGTAACTAAGAATCTCTCTTGCACAATCATCCATGACCGAACAACCCTTCGATTCTGAAGTTTACCTGGGCCGCAAGCGTCGGGAGAGAATCTTGAGTTGGGGTTCGATGATTCTTGGGTCATTGATCTTACTAGATAGTGGAGCCCCAATTCCTTTTCCGCTAGTTGGTCTCCCCTCTATTCTAGTTGGTGGTGCCTTGTTCGGCTTTGGGTACTACCAATATGGCATCTATCGCCAGTTACCACTGCATGAGGCTGTCCAACTAGCACGTAGTCAAAGTGGAGAGTTGAGCCGAACGGATTTGTTCCTTCAGTTGCGCCTGACTGCCAAGCAAACCGACGAAATCTTGCATGAATTGGTCAGCGCAGGACTACTTGAACCTGTCAGTCCTGACCTACCAGCCGAACAGGAGATGCGCTACCGTTTACTTAAGTAAGATGCTTCCAAAAATTCCTCCTCCCTGGCTTTGGCGCAATCCGTTGCTCCGTACTGCTCTGGCTACTCTTGCGTTTGTTTACGAAGCACTACTGCTGCTACGCCTATGGATGTATCGGCATGGATTGATCACAACCTTTCGCCCTCCTGTGCCAGTGATTGCTGTAGGAAACCTGACAGTAGGAGGTACTGGCAAGACTCCAGTCATCGAAATGCTCATGTGTTCCCTGCAGCAGCAGCAAAGAAGGATTGTGATTCTCAGTCGGGGTTACGGAAGGTGTTCCAAAGCGACCCTCCAACGTTTCTGTTCAGCGGATGCTCCCTGGCCTCTGAGTCCAAAATTATTAGGTGATGAACCGACATGGCTAGCTCAACGTCATCCTGAGGTGCCCGTCTATGTGGGATCTTCTAGAATTCGTAATGCGCGCTGGGCTTTGCTCCGTGATCGACCTGATCTGATTCTGTTGGATGATGCCTACCAACATCTTGCTGTAGCAAGAGATCTCAACCTGCTGCTGATTGATGCAGAGCGAGGCCTTGGCAATCGCCAACTCCTTCCATTGGGTGAGTTGCGTGAGCCTGAGCATCACTGGCACCGGGCTGATGCGATACTACTGACCAAAGCCAATCTGGGTTTCTCTGATGCTTGGATGCATCTGTTAAGGCAGGAACTCAAGGTGGATCGACCAATCTTTCGCTGTGACTATCTACCTGTCCGCTTACGAAGATTGGATGGTCAGGAAGTGAGAGATGTCAAAACACTGGCTGAGGAAGCGGTTTTTGCCAATTGTGGGATTGCCCAACCAGAGGGTTTCGCTCAAGTACTGCGACCTCTCTGTCAGAGCTTGGAAGACCTTTCGAGCTGGCCCGACCATCACTCCTACACTGGTGAAGATGTTCAGCGGTTGTTGTGGCTTTGGCGTAAAAGCCGTGCGCAGCGTTGGGTGACAACAGAGAAGGATGCAGTCAAACTAGCTGCCTTTGCAGAGTTGGCCGAAATCGTCTGGATTTTAGAGATGGAGGTAGTACCAGAGCCGTCTTGGCATCAGTTCTTTAGTGGCTTTTTGCAATGTCATCCGTTAAAGTAATGTTTTTATAACTCTAATTTGGAGTAGATGCTGATGGCGCTTTTACAGGTTCATGAATTCCCAGATCCAATCCTGCAGCAGCACGCCATGCCGGTCACGGTTTTTGATGATAAATTGCGCCAACTTGCTGCGGACATGTTGGAGACCATGTACGAAGAAAGAGGGATTGGCTTAGCAGCCAACCAGGTAGCAGTCCTCAAACAAATTGTCGTGGTCGATGTGATGGCAGGAGACGAAGATCACGGCCAGCGAGAGCCTCAAGTGTTGGTCAATCCAAAGATCGTAGCTGCTAGTGGAGAGACCGCAATCGAGGAAGGTTGTCTGAGTGTCCCAGAATTTCGTGCAGAAGTCCCTCGTGCTGAGAAAATCACGGTTGAATACCAAGATCTGGAGGGGCAACCGCAGACATTGGAAGCAGACGGACTGTTGGCTATCTGTCTACAGCATGAGTTTGATCATCTACGTGGACGCCTGTTCATTGACTATCTCCCACCACTCAAGCAACGAATGGTGAAAAAGCGGCTCGCAAAATTGGCACGGATGCCCGCATGATTCGATGGTTTGGTCTGCTCTGCTGCAGTTTGCTCCTGGTTGGATTACTGCAGGCACGCACATTCAGTTACCAGCAGGCAACAGTAATCACCCAGAGAGGTGTGAAAATCTCTGTCGAAGTCTCGGATACCCCAGCCAAACGCCAACAAGGCTTGAGCGACCGCTCCCAACTCAAACCAGGATGGGGCATGTTGTTTGTGTTTGAGCGTTCAGGGCGTCATGGTTTCTGGATGAAAGATATGAACTTCCCAATCGACATTCTTTGGCTACGCAATAGCCGTGTAGTTTATGTGGCGGAGAATGTACCCCCACCTTCTTCTGGTGAAACCCCCGTGACCATCACCCCAGACAAGTCGGCCAATCTGGTTCTGGAACTGGACGCAGGGCAAGCTCGCGCACTCGGCCTTGCTGTTGGTAGCACCCTTGACTACCGCTGGTGAGGTGATGAGGCCTTCCCTATGAGCAAAGATTCCTTGACGGTTGTGCGCAGCAACGGTGATCGTGAGCCGTTTCTACGTGGCATCATGACACGTACCCTGACGGAACAAGGTGTTTCCTTCGAAAAAGCCTATCTCATCACCAAGGAAATCAAGAAGAAGCTAAACCGACGTCGACAGATTTCTTCAACAGATCTAGGACTACTCCTGGAAAAATACCTGGAGCAGAAGCATCCTCGTCTTCAACGTAATCCTGTCAAATCAGAGCTTCCTCAACTCTGGGTACATCGTGGTGAGAGTCGTTATCCTTTTTCAAAAGGGATGCTCAGCCAGTCGATCACTTCTGCAGGGATTTCGCCAGGCAAGGCCTACCTGATTTCGCGCCAGATTGAGCAGGATCTGATCCTGTGGGGCAAAATGGAGATCAAGTCGGAGGAACTGATACAGTTGGTGCGGCAGCAGCTGCAAACGCAGTTTAGCCCTGACATTGCTCGCACTTATGAAGTCGCCAGCCGGATAAATGATCTGCCTCATCCTGTAATCCTCTACGTCGCTGGTGCCCCAGGAACGGGAAAATCGACATTGGCCCAGGCACTTGCTAGCCGTTTAGGAATTCTCAATGTAGTGGGTACGGATAGTATCCGCGAAATTATGCGCCTTTCCTTCAGTAAAGAGATTGTGCCAACGCTTCACGTCTCTTCCTTCGAAGCAGGCAGTCAGTTGTTTTTTGATGAAAAGAAAGCCTCACAAGAAAGAATGGTTGCAGGTTTTGCTCTGCAGTCCCAGCAGGTCTGTGTGGGAATACGGGCGATGGTGCGCAGAGCGATTGCCGAAGGTACAAATTTACTGATTGAAGGAGTTCACTTACTACCGTTTCTGATCAGGATGCCAGAGTTTGAGGGCCACGCCTACCACATCCCATTACTGCTTCGACTTCAGGAAGGAGAAGATCATATGAATCGTTTCCGAATCCGAGGCAAGTTGCAGCAGCGTCGAGCAGAGAAACACTACCTCGAACACTTTGAGGAAATTCGTACCGTTCACGAATACTACCACCAGCAGGCCCAGCAATTTGACCTGGATCAGGTCGATAACGTGGAGTTGGACCAGACCATCCAACAGTCACTGCAAATTGTTCTCAGTAACCTGCAGGAACAACTCGCCAATTAATTCTTCTCCTTTCGTGCAGGCAATCCTGTGAGTTCAGTGGCCTCTGGCCTTCCTCTGACGACAGAACAACAGGCAACAGCAATCCGGATTATTTGGGCTGCTCGCTTGGTCGTGCTGTTTCCGATGATCAGTGTCGGTATCTGGTTTGTCTACATTCCCTGGAAAGTGGCTGTACTAAATCTGACTCCACTTGATTTCAGCAAGGTCTTACTGTGCTTTGCCATCAGTTCGATCACGGCAACACAGCTTGGAGGCCGTCGATTGATTCCCCGCTTTGGTGCAGGACCGCTGATGATCGCAGCGATGTGCTGCTTTTCTCCCTGCCTTGCGCTGGCTGTTCTTGCTCCCACCTACCTGCTCATGTTGCTTGCTGTCATTCCTTGTGGATTCTTTTTTGGTTTAGTCGCACCCTCAGCTACAGCAGAAACCTTTCGGATGGAAAAGTTGACAGGCCGCTTTTTGATGCCGATGCATAGCGCTTTCTTCTCGATCGGATCTCTCGTAGGCTCAGTGGTTGGAGGCACTTTGTTGCAATTGGAGGTGCCGGCTCATTGGGTCTTTCCGATCATGGCCGGAAATGGAATGTTTGTGAGCTTGTTACTCTGGAAGATTTGTCTACAGGGAGAGCGCCCAGCCCGAACCCAGGCGCCTCCATTGCGTTGGCCAGACCGAAGAGTACTCGGTTTCGGGATACTCGGTGCACTGAGTTTGAGTACGATTGGTGTTGTGCTTGACTGGTCTGCACTCTGGCTGACAAGGGATATGTTGGTACCGATGGCTTATGGGGGAGCAATTATCTTCGCCTTCAGTTTGGGTGAAATTGCAGCCCGCCTGCGAGGAGAATCGCTGATTCAACGCTTTGGAGAAATGAGGATCGGGAGTCATGCGATGATTCTGGGAGGTGCGGTTCTATTACCAGCGGTACTTTCTCAAAATCCCGTTCTGATAGTGCTTGTGTTCCTCTTCTTTGGCTTTGTTAGTGCCAATTTTTTTCCCACTGTCATGCGAAATGCAGCAGAAATTGATCCTGAAAATTCCGGGGTCAACATCGCAGATGTCAACACCTTGTCAATGGCAGGACTGCTCTTTGGCCCTCCACTGGTTGGTTACATTGCCGAACATTATTCAATCACCCATACGATGGCACTGCTGGCTGTCATCTGGGGTTGTAACGGAGTGGGTATGTACTTCCTACTGAGAGCTAAACAACAGCGAACTCAGCACATCTCGATTGCCTGACTTAGCACATTCAAAGCTCAAGAAATTAGATTGTTTTTACAGCAGTGGTGACCTGGATTCTGCTCAAGCTGACAGATGAATTGGTTGGGCTGCGGCTGGATGAAAATTCAGAGGTGGCAGGCTTGGGTATCAGTTCTCATGAAGAGCGAGGCTACAACTTCACCAGCTGAGTTACTGCCGTCTTGGGTTTAACCAAGCAACTCTTTCTCACCGTCTTCGATGCTCTCTGGATCCAGTGGCAGAAACAGTGTGAAGGTTGAGCCTTTGTCAATTTGGCTGCGAACCCCAACTCGCCCCTTGAGTAGGTGAGTGGTTAATCGTACCAGCGCCAGACCCAATCCTGTACCGGCATAACTACGAGTGACAGAACTGTCGACCTGCTGGAAAGCCTTGAAAATCTTCTCCAAGTGATCAGCCGCAATACCGACTCCGGTATCGTGCACCGCAAGTTGGAACCAGTCCCCGTCGCGACTGAGCGTAACACTGATCGCACCACCTTCTGGAGTAAACTTGATGGCGTTACCCAGCAGGTTGATCAGCATCTGGCGTAACTTGTCCCGATCCAGGCGACAGGTGAATACACGACCTTGAGCAACCAGTTGGCTCTGCAGTTGCTTGCGGTGCATCAGCGGTTCCAGCAGATTGAGTACTTCTTCAGCGACCTCTCTCGGAGCAAACTCGGTGAAGTGCAGTTGCATCTTCCCCGCTTCCATGCGTGACAGATCCAGCAAAGAGTTGATCATATCGAGCAACTGTTGACCGCTATCTCGAATGCGACCTAGTCGATCTTGCTGATAGTCGGAGAGGGTAGTCTCGTCATCATCCAGCAAGGCATCAGCAAAGCCAATGATGGCGTTGAGTGGCGTGCGCAACTCGTGAGACATGTTCGTCAAGAATTCACTCTTGGTCTGGGAAGCTCTCTCCAGCTCAGCGAAGGAATTGCGCAACTGTTGAGTCCGTTGCTGAATGGCAATCAGCATTTCTCGAAACTCCTCGGCTAATTCACCAATCTCGTCTTGCGTCGAAATCTCGATCTGTCCATCAAAATTCTCATCTTTGACCCGCCGGACAGCGTCCCGTAATTCTTGCAGTGAGCGAGCGATCTGTTCTCCGAGCAACCGGGAGAGAATCCAGCCAATCAGAAAGACGGCCAGTGCAATGAAGAGGATGCGAATATTGAGATCAATCACCTCATTGCGAATCTGCAGGGTATTCTGTCTTGAGAAATTCGACTGCCAGCGAACAATAGTGGCGATAGCGTCTTCGATGTTCAACTGTAGTGGCAGGATTTTGTTGACCATCATGTCGTTGGCCAGCAGCCAATCACTATCACGCCGATCCGTCTGATTGTTGGTATTGGCAAGGGAGCGAAAGGTCAGGGCCTCAACCTGTTGTTGTAGCTCATTCAGGTTACGAATCAGCAGCCGAATATCATAGAAGGTTCGGGCTTCGACTTGGCGTTCATCCTGCCAGAGGCGTGATGTTTTGTAGAGGCGATCAAGCTCTAGCAGAGCAGGCTCAATCTCCTCATCCCAGGCATTCATCCGTCCTTCACGAAAGATACTATTGCCTGAAAGCAGCCACTCCCGTTGTGAGGAAACGGCGTGGTGCATTCCGTTGTTGAGTCGAAACCAGGCTTCGGTCACAGGTGGAATCTGTGAACTGTCCTCCACCAGTTCACCCTGTTGCTGCGAAAGCAGATAGATCAGGATGTAGCCAAGCAGAGAAAGAACGGAACTGAGATAAAAGACGACCAGAATTTTATTGCGTATGCTGCCGGTCATGCCTCCCTAGGGAACGGAGATTGGGAAAAAAGGACCTGAAGGCCCGTCCCTTGCTGGTATACGCCTTGAATGCGGAATCCTGCCTACCTCACTGCAATCGTCTGATTCGGAGCATTTTCATGAGCGGAGTCTATAGTCTGGTCAAGGCCGCCGGCGCTGTCGAGCGCAAGATGGACACGGTGTCCAACAACCTGGCCAACGTCAATACTACTGGTTTTAAAGAAGACCAACCGAGTTTCCGTGAGGTGCTTTCCAAAGCACAGCAGGTGCTGCCGGAATCGGAAGAAGAGCGATTCCTGTCCCATGAATACTTGGATCAGTATGTGGGCATGGAGAAATCTGCCGTGACCGTAGATGAAATTGGAAAAAATTTCTCGCCCGGACCCATGCAGCAAACAGACAATGCCTTGGATCTGGCAATCAACAATGAAGGTTTTTTCACCATCGACACGCCTTTTGGTCAGCGCTTCACCCGTAATGGAAACTTCCAGCTGAACAGTGAGGGCACGATCGTCACTTCAGACAACTACCCAGTGCTGGGCGAGAACGGTCCCATTCAGGTGAAAGGCCAAGAAATTTTTGTAGACTATCAAGGTCGAGTACAGGTGGATGGACAGCTTGCTGACCGTCTACTGACCGTCCGCTTCCGTAACCAGGACAACCTGCAGAAGCTGGGCAACTCTTTCTTCGCACCGATCAGCAGTGACGATGTGCCGATTCCTTCCGAGGAAGTTCGAGTCCAGCAGGGAATGCTGGAAGGCTCCAACGTCAACACCGTCATGGAGATGACTCGCATGATCAGCGCAAACCGCACGTACGAATCGATTCAGAAATCTTTGAGCAGCGTTGACCGGATGAACGAGCGAGCAATTAGTATTTCTCGGCTCCGGGGATAACCTTTTTATAGCGAGTTGAAGCCTTATGATGCGATCTCTTTACACTGCAGCTACCGGTATGGGAGCCCAGCAGCGCAATATTGATGTCACCGCCAACAACCTGGCCAACGTCAACACCACAGGTTTCAAAAAGAGCCGAGTACACTTTCAGGACTTGCTCTACCACAACGAACGCAACGCAGGTGTGCCAGCCTCACTGTCCACTCAGGTTCCAGTGGGTCTTCATGTTGGACACGGTGTGAAACAGGTCTCCACGGAAAAAGTCCATGTGACTGGAAATCTGCAGAACACTGGTAACGATCTGGACATCAGTATTGACGGTGCTGGTTTCTTCCAGATCCTGCAGCCTAATGGCATCATCGCTTACTCCCGTGACGGACACTTCAATATTGATGGTCAGGGGCGTCTGGTGACCAATGATGGGATGCCTGTTGACCCAGAGATCAACATTCCAGTTGATACTCGGAAAGTTGAGATCAGCAATGATGGTACGGTTTCTGTGTTCCTTCGCGATGAAACTCAACCAGAAGCCATCGGCAGTCTCCAACTTGCTCGTTTCCAGAATCCAGCAGGTCTGACACCGATTGGCAAAAATCTGTACGTCTCCACGCCAGCCTCTGGTAACGCTGTTTTGGATAGCCCAGCCGCGAACGGTATGGGTGGCCTCAACCAGGGCTTCCTTGAAGGTTCCAACGTCTCGTTGGTAGAAGAGATGGTCAACATGATCACTGCCCAGCGAGCCTACGAAGTCAATTCCAAGGCGATTCAGTCTTCCGATGAGATGCTGAAGACAGCAAATGGCCTGATCCGTTGAGCATTCGGTAACCTGATGAAAAACCTGTGGCTACTGATTGGTCTGTTAATCGGATTTGTACTGCCGGTCAGTGCGGTTGAGGCGCTGAGTGAAGAAGACTTTGATAAGATTCAGGTCTTCCTCGCTGAGACAGCCGCAGTGTCTGATGAAGAGTATACCCTCGGAGAAATTGCGGAGCTAAAGGGCAACGATCCCAACTTGGTTGATCGCATCGCTGGACTGAAGGTAGGCCGCTCTCCACTACCGGGCAGAAATCTGACAGTCACTCGTTCTCTACTGCTCTCCCGTCTACGCTTCCACAAGGTAGACATCGACAAGTTGGTCTTCCCCAACAATGACACCGTCAAAGTCTATCGAGCCGCGCTCAAAGTGCCCGGAAAAGATATTGAAGAAGCAGTACTGGCTTTCATCGAAAACAGGCATCCAGACGAGGACGTTCAACCCAAGCTGTTGGCACAGGTCAACGATGTGTTCCTGCCGCGTGGAGAACTGAGCTATAACATCAGTGAGATAGGAATTTACAAGAAAGAAGGGGGATACCGAAATTACCAGGTTCATTTCCGGGTCGATGGAGAATCAGCACGCAAGGTGACTGTGCGGGCGTATCTGAAGGTCTATAAGGAGATCTTTGTCGCCAAGGATACGATTCAGCGAGATAAGATCATTGAAGAGACCGATCTGGTGCGAGTGCGCCGCAACGTGGATCGAACAACAGCCGATTATGTCACCGAACCCCAGGATCTGGTGGGTAAAATCGCAACCCGCACAATCAATCCGAAGGAAGTGATCCAGGAAAGAACCGTTGCCACTCCACCACTGGTCAATAGTGGAGACCGTCTGATGATTGTTTATGAAACCCCTCTACTCCGCTTGACAGCTCCTGGTATTTCGATGTCCAAGGGGCGCATGGGCGAAAAAATTCCAGTTCGTAACGCAGATAGCAAATTGGTGGTCTACGCCACCGTGCAGGATGAGAACACGGTTCAGGTACAGTGAATGAACAAGAACAAAGTGGTTAGAACTCTGATTTTGTGGGGACTGCTGATAGTCATTGCTGGCTGTTCAGCGTTGGCACCGCCGCCGCCGCCACAACCGATCAGGAAACAGTTGGCAGATAATTCTGCACGTCGTCAGCGCCAGCCTGCACTCAATACGAGCCGTAATGCCCTGGAAGGATCCCTTTGGCGTAGTGAGGCTTCCTTCGGTAACCTCTTCCGCGATCACAGAGCTCGTTATCGTGGGGATCTGCTCACCATTCAGGAAGTGGATTTGATCAGCAACGTTCCTCCACCCAAAGAGGGTGGCGGAGATGGTGGGCAAGCTGCAGCTGCGCCACAGAATGAGGTTCAAGCAGCAAGTCTAGCTCTGGAAGCGTTGACTCTGCGGAATGCGATTGAAGAAGAGCAGAATGAAATTCTACGAGGACTGAACACGATCAGCGCACGAGTCGTTCGTGTTTACCCAGATGGAAACATGCTCATCTCTGGACAGAAAGTGGACTACCGACAGCGCAATCAGGTGCGCTATGTGACCACTGTGCAGGGAGTGCTACGTCCTGCAGATGTCAGCGGAGAAAACCTTGTTTCAGCAACGAAACTGGTGAATCCTGAAATCAAAGTGCGAAGACAGCAATCTAGTGGTCTGGTCCGTGAGAGACTGGAGCAGTTGGCACCGTTGATTGGCAGCGATGCTGCTGGACTAGCAGGGCGTTTGAGCGATCTCGGCAACTAAGCCAAACTTTCTCAAAAAGCCTGGGCGTTCCCACGAATCGTTCAGGCCCTCCCTTCCCCTCATTCCTCCATCACGAACTCGAATCCGAGTATCGAGACCACCAACAACAAGACATCGAAACCCAGCAATAGGTTCCACCAGGCATTGACTTGTTCAGGACGTGTGTCGAAGAACAGGTAGGCTGTCAGGTTCACCAGACTGAGCAGTCCGGGCACCATCAACGGGAACAGCAGGATTGGCAACAACACCTCACTTCCTTTGAGGGATGCGGTCATGGCTGTCAGCAGGGTTCCAAGCGCGCTGAAGCCAACTGTGCCAGCCAACAGAATTCCAGGCACACTAGGCCAATGTTGAACTCTCAGGGGGAAGAAGAGAAAGCACAGCGCCAAAAAGAGCAACTGAGCAACCAGCAGGAAGCAGAGATTGGCGAGAAACTTACCGAGGAAGAGGACAGTCCGATCCAGTGGCGCCAACAACAACCCACCAATGCAACCATTCTCAGAATCCTGCTGGTAGGACTTGTTCAGGCTGAGGACGCCCGTCAACATGAAAACCACCCAGATGATTCCGGGTAGAGCCAGACGAAAGGTCCGTTGATCATCTCCCATCGCAAATTGGAAGATCAACAGCGTCAGGGTGGAGAAGAGCAGCATGGAGAGAAAATTCTCCTTACGGCGTAAATCAATCAGCAGGTCCTTCCAGAGCAGGATCAGGATCTGGCGAAAAAAACTGGGCATCAAAGAGGGGTCCACTCAGGTTAAGACATGAGCCCCAACATGAGTGGAGGGACTGGAAGAATCAAGTCGGCTCAGGCAGCGCTTTCCTTGCCACCAGAACTGGAAGAGGTGGAAGACGAGCTGGAGTCACTGGATTTGCTGGACTCCGCCGGTTTGCTCTCTTTTGGGCTCGATTCCGTGCTGCTGTCACTTTTTTTGGATTCAGTTCCGCTGTCGGCCTTTTTTGCTTCACTGCCCCCGTCACTCTTCTTGGACTCACTGCCGCTGTCACTGGAACTCTCCGGCTTGGCGCTACCATAGCCGTCCTTGTACCAACCGCCACCCTTCAAATGAAACGCGCTCTTGGAGACCTTGCGCTGCACAGGGGCCTTCTCCTCACACAGGCACTGCTCCAGTGGGGCATCGCTGAACCGTTGGATCTCCTCAAATTCCTTGCCACAGCTTTGGCAAACGTATTCGTAAATCGGCATCTTGCTTCTGTTTCCAAACAGGTTGAAGAAAAGGTCGCAACGTCAGAAACAAACTCGCTCTTGCGTGCGATAAAAATTAATTTGTTAGCACTCTAGCCAAGCTAGTGCTAGCTGTCAAGGCCAGAAAGCATCTGCGATTGCGTCTGATCTGAATAATTCTCAAAGATCTTTAGGGGACTGAATTTTCTGCTGAGAAAAGTGACACCCACCGACATGATCCGAAAGCGGTTGAAGGGCTCAGGTTATCTGAGGTTTTCAGACAATATTCAGAGCTTGTCAGAAAATTAGGGTTTGACAATATGCTGAATTGTGTCGGACTCTTTTGTCCTTTTCCAATTTTCTGTCGTCTGCCTTTCAGATAAAGACGATAAAAATTTGTGCTTCAACTTTTTTGGGAGGACTCATGAAGCTGAGCCTGCGTCTCCTCTGTGGTGTATTGCTCACTGCCTTTGCTCTCAGCGGCTGTGCTGAGCAAATCCTAGATTCTGCTAGCAAAGATCCTGCTCCAACGGTAACAAGTGGAGAGGAAGGTACTGCAAACACCATCGCTAAGTTCAGCACTCCAGAGGGCTTGGCTCCTCAACCCAGTGATGTAGTTCTTGCTAATGTCAACGCTGCACTTCCACCAGAGGTCCAGTTGGCAGGAATAAGTCGTTTGATGCCAATCCGTATTCCTTTCAGTCGTCCGTTGGCCAATCTGTACAATGATAATGGCAGTTGGAATGCCCAAGCTGGTGGAAATCTGGCCCTAAATCTATTGATTTTTCCAACTTCAAATCCGACTGCACCTGTACTTGCCCTCCCCACAGTTGGTGGAGGAACGTTTAAAGTTGTCTATCAGGATGCAAACAATGATTTGGTCCTTGTTCCTGATAGCAGCACTTTCCAAGCAGGAACACAGTATGCGGTCGTTGTGAAAACAAGTCTGGGAGATGCGCAAGGCAGTCCACTTTCACCAGATATATTGACAAATATACTGACCAACCCTCTTCCAATTGTAGTTGATGGGAAGATTATGAATAGTCTATTTGACGACTTAGACACGGCCAACAGCTTAGAAGGACTGCGAGCAAGTTATGCTCCCCTAATTGGAGGGCTGCAGGCTCTGGGTCAAATTGAATCACATAATGACTTAGCCCAGTTATTCACATTTACTACAGAAGTTGAAGATCTAGATGCGGCTAATGATATAGCTTTAGCTTTTGATGCTATAGAGGCTAACCTTACCGATACTACTTCAGCGTATTCAGATAACATTACTTGGGCAACAACTTACCCAAGTAGTCCAGATACGCTTGTAGATCAGCCTTTAGATCTGAAAACAGATGTAGTAAAAATTTTAGATTCAAACCTTCCAAGTGACAATGTTAGTACACTTTATAAAGGCTATTTTAGCTGTCTCAATTTTCTCTCAAAAGCAGAAGATGGCTGGGAATTGGACCTCCCTAATCGTGCCTCTAATCCCCTCAGAGACTGCCCTAGTGGTGATAATTCTTTAAATGGAAAAATTGGTTTTTGGGTTTCCAATCCAGCTACAGTTGATGGAATCATAATATATTTGCATGGTTTGGAGCAAAATAAAGAAGAAATGTTTGCAGTAATGGATACTTTTGCCTCCAAAAATATTGTTACAGTTGCAATAGATATATGGGGTCATGGAGAAAGAACATATTTAGATGCGAATGGAAATGGGAGCTTAGATAGTAATGATTCATTGATAATTACAACAAGATATGACAATCCATCACTAACAGCAGGTTATATCATTCAAACCCAGTTTGATTTGTTACGCCTCCGTACACTGTTGGAAGCAAACCTAAATATTCGTACTGCAATAGTTGGATCTGTATCGGAAATGCCTCCGATATACTTTTTGGGACATAGTTTAGGTAGTTTTGTTGGTAGCAACTTTGCTAATACTGGTTTCCCTATAGATGGTGCCGTAATAAGTTCTTCAGGTGGTGATATCTCTGATATTGGGCTAAATGGAAATTATCGAGATGATATACTTGGATTAATTGCTTTAGGTTTAGGTATCGACCCAACTACTAAAACAGGAAAAGAATTATTAAACAGTACAGCTTTAGGTCTAGAACTTACGATGGCTCATGGTCTTTTCAAAGGTGGTATAGATCCATTAGTCACGGCATCTTCTTCAGCTGCAACTCCATTACTTCTTCAGCAAATTAAAGGAGGTATGACGGTCCCAAATTCGAATTCCAAACTTCTAGCACTAGCTATGGGACTACCTACCTACACAGATGGAGATGATTTTCTAGAAGGTGTGAATAGAAGCCATTGGATCTTGCACCCAGACAGCTACAAAGAAGGTGTAGCAGATCACTCGTTCTTTCTTGACTGGGAATCTGAAGCAACTTTGCGAGGACAGCAACAAGCAGCCTGTTTCTTAGCAACTGGGAAAGTCTTGGATCCATCAAAGGTAATTGACATCACAACTTGCACCAACACCAACGCTAACTAAGGAGAATCATCATGAAAGCGCTACGTCACTTTCTCGCAGCTCTCTCCTTTGTGGTGTCGGGCGGTACTGTTCAAGCAGCTGGTTTCAACACGCCCCAGTCGGGAGCCTCCTACACAGCTCAAGGACAGGGTGGTATCACGTTTTTTGACAACGCTGGTCTGGTAGTTCAGAATCCATCAGCGATGGTCAAGCTAGAGACGGGTATTCATGTATACGGTGGTTTTGCTCGCTACGAAACCAAATACAATTACACAGATCTTAATGGAGGGAACAGTGCAGATTCCCAGACTGATCCATCAGTAGCTCCACACATTTATGCTGTCTACAACAATGGAGATATGGCAGTAGGAATGGGTGCGAACCTGCCCTTCAATTCCAGTGTAGAGTGGCCTGAAGATTGGGCAGGGCGAGATGTGTTGACCAGGATCAAGTTGGCAACACTGAACCAACCCATCGTGGTAGCTGGACGTTTCGGAGATTTCTCAGTTGGAGGGGGGCTCAACTTCTATGCAGCCCATATCGAGCTTGACCAAGAAGTTATCTACAGTGGGACAGATAGTTTTTCTGTAACTCTTGGGGGTAAAGGTACTGCAAATGGCTATAACGCTTCGATTCTCTACGACGGTGGAACAATCGCAGCAGCAGCAAATTACACTTCTCGTTTTACTATAAGTGGAGATGGTGACGCTCAGTTTGATACCAGTAGTGCTCCTCCAGTTTATACAAATGAATTTCCAGATGGTGGTATCTCTGTCGACGTCAAATATCCTGATTTATTGGAGATGGCTGTTTCTTGGAAGTCTTTTTCATCAGGTGATGGCTATATCCCGGGGGCTTACGCGATTGAGGCTGGCCTATTGCGTAGTGGTTGGTCGGCCTACGATGAAATTGTTATTCGCTATGAAAAAGGAAAGCCAAGTGACACAACGGTGATTAAGCAGAATTGGGAAGATGTTGTGGACTACAAAATTGGTGGTTTCTATACGTTCACGGATTACCTGAAGGTTCGAGGAGGCTATTACAAAACGGCTAGTCCAATTCCAGAGTCGACACTGGGGCCTATCACTCCAGATGGAGCTGGGCGAAATAGTTTCTTTGTCGGTGCTGGTTATAAGCGCCGGGCTTTCCTGATGGATTTGGCTTACTTAGTGAGTGACTTCCTACCTAGTGAAACACGAACTAATCCAGACCTGACTGGTAAGTACAAGGGCAAGGCCAATGTACTGCAGTTGAGCGCTGGCTATTCCTTCTGAGTTACCGGAAGTGGAATAGGCTCTGCAGAATCAGCGAATGCTACGGGCTGTCGGAACAACACCGATTGCCCGAGAGCGTTTGCGGTGTTTCACCCTTCTTACTGATGACCCTTCCGTTCCCGCCCAACAAATCCTCAACACGATTCTTCTTCTCGACAATGACGACTACAACTGCTTTCTTTTCTTAAAGAAAATGCAGATTCCTACCAAAAAGCGACTGCAAATGTAGGCTCTCCTAAAATCCTATAACCACTTCACTGAAAAAAGCTTCGGAATACAGTCATGGAACGACGTAAACTTTCTGCAGAGCAACTGGTTAAAATCTACAGAGGTCGGCAGGCCGTCAAAGGGGTCTCGTTGGAAGTCGAGCAGGGTAGCATTGTGGGCCTGCTAGGGCCTAATGGCGCTGGCAAGACAACCACTTTCTACATGATCGCAGGAGTGGTCCGTCCGGATCGAGGCACGATTTATCTGGATGAGGCCGAGATCACCCACTACCCCATGCACAAGCGGGCGCGTTGTGGAATCGGTTATCTGTCACAGGAGCGCTCGATCTTTCGTAAGCTGACGGTTGAGGACAACCTGATGGCGATTCTTGAGTTGTTACCGATCAGCAAGGTCGAGCGAAAAGAACGCCTGGAGATGTTGTTGGAAGAGTTGGGGATTGCCCATGTACGGCATCTCAAGGGCTACGCGCTCTCTGGGGGAGAGAGTCGCCGGACTGAGATCGCCCGGGCGCTGGTGCTGGAGCCTTCAATCATCCTGTTGGATGAGCCCTTTGCAGGGGTTGATCCGATTGCCGTTGCAGACATCCAGGAGACGGTCCGACAGCTCGCACGGCGCAATATTGGGGTGTTGATCACGGATCACAACGTCCGGGAGACCTTTGGCATCATTGATCGGGGCTACATCATGAACGAGGGTACACTCTTGGTCAGTGGAACACCGGAAGAATTGTCGAAAGATGAGCAGGCGAGGAAGGTTTATCTGGGCGAGTCTTTCGCTTTTTGAGAGCAAATTTTTAATTTTCCTCTAGCAATTTAAATGCCAATCAATTAAGGTATTGCATACTTTTGGAAAAGACTCGCCAAGACCAACCGGATTGTTGGTAACATCCCCTCAATTTCCCAGCCGAGACGTCCTATGGCCATGCATATGAAGCTGCAAATGAAGATGACGCAGCAGCTCATCATGACCCCGCAGCTCCAGCAGGCAATCAAATTATTGCAGCTGTCACGCGCCGAACTGGAAGAACTGATTGAACAGTCGCTCGTTGAAAATCCTGTGTTGGAGGAGTCGATGGATATCGACACCTATCCCAGCGAGGAACAGCGCGAGATGACGACAGAGCAGACCGAAGTGCCGGTCAGCGAAGAGACCTACGAAACAGCTCGAGAAGAAGAGAAAGAAGAGACGACTGCGCAGGAAGAGGTGGACTGGCAGCAGTATGTGGAGCAGGTCGATCAGTATGGTCAGTACCAGGACCGACGAATTCGTAGCGGTGGCGACGATGATGAGCTTCCTTCCCTAGAAGCCACGTTGGCCCAAGACGAATCGCTGCAAGATCACTTGTTGTGGCAAGTGGGTTTGGTGCGCATGAGCAAGCTGGAGGTTGAGGTCGCTCACTACTTGGCTGGCAATATCGCTGATAATGGCTACCTGGTCACAAGCATTCGAGAAATTTTGGAAGGCAATCCAGAATTGCAGGATCGGATTCTGGAAGCGCTTGATAGTGATGAACTTACGGTCGAGCGTGAATTGGACGATTACTGGATGGACCTGCGCTACCAGCAGGAAAAAGCGGCGATGGGAGATGGTAAACGAAAGTCTCGCCGAGGAAAGAACCTACCCCCCCCACCGGTTTTTGAGGAAGAAGAGTTAGAGGAAGACCTAGAGAACAAGGTACAGGTTTCACCTAGAGCTGCTGCCTTCGTGGAAGAGGTACTCTTTCAGCTTCAGACCTTTGATCCCAATGGAGTGGGAGCTCGCAGTTTGCAGGAATGTCTGCTGATTCAACTGCGCTTATTGGGCCGGAGTGATGAGTTGTGCTATCGAATCGTTGAGCATGACATGGAGCTGCTGGAATGCAAGGATCTGAAACGAATTGCACGTCGTCAGAAGCAGGATCTGGAGCGAGTGTTGGAGGCCTACCGTGAAATCATGGCACTGGAACCCAAGCCTGGTCGCTCTTTCACCCCTCCCCCTTCCCACCACTACATCATCCCCGACGTCTTCATCTACCAGGTCAACAACGAATACAAGGTTGCTCTGAACGCTCACGGCATGCCGCGGTTGCGCATCAGCAACTACTACCGAGAGCTTGTGGACAACATGGCAGAAGACGGCAACTTGACGAAGGAGTACATCCAAGAGAAAATAAAAGCGGGCCAGTGGTTGATGAAGAGTATCGAGCAGCGACAGAAGACGATCTACAAGGTGACCAAGAGTATTCTGCGCTTCCAGCGAAGTTTCTTCGAAAAAGGCATCCACTTCCTCAAACCGCTAGTACTCAAGGATGTAGCGGAAGATATCGATGTGCACGAGTCAACGGTCAGTCGTATCACGACCAACAAGTACGTGCATACGCCACAGGGCATCTTTGAACTAAAATATTTTTTCACCAGCGGCATTGATCAGGAGCAGGGTGAAGCCGTCTCTTCCAAGCGGATCAAGGACATGATCCAGCAAATGGTCCAGAACGAAGATGTGCGTTCCCCCTATACAGATCTGCAGATTGCGGATATCCTGCAAAGACGCAGTTCCATCAAGGTTGCACGCCGCACGGTTGCCAAGTATCGGGAGGCACTCAATATCCTGCCTTCCAATAAACGCAAACAATTGTTCTGAGAAAGCAGTTATGGGTATTTTCAATCGTTTCGTCAACGTCCTGCGCGCCAACGCCAACGCCGCATTGGACCAAGCTGAAGATCCGGAGTTGATGCTGACACAGATGATCAGCGATCTGGAAACCCAAAAGAGAGAGGCCAAGCAGCGGATGACTGAAGCGCTGGCCCTGCAAAAACGATTTGAGCGCCAGACGGAGCAGGAAGAAGCTGAGGCGCAGAAGTGGGAAGATAAGGCCGTGCTGGCGGTACAGAAGGGCAAAGATGATTTGGCGAAAGACGCTCTGATGCGCAAGAAAGAGCACGCTCGTCGTTCCGAAGAATTCCGGCAGCAGCTTGCTTCCCATGCTCGCAACTCAGATTTGCTCCGAGATGGCTATCAGCAACTGGAAGACAAGATTGAAGAGATCAAACGTAAGAAGAGCTTGCTCGTTGCCAAGCAGAAGCAGGCAGAAGCCCAGGAACAGATCTACCAAACGATAGAGGGGCTTGGAGACAACGTCAGCGCAATGGAGGCTATTGACCGGGCGGAAGAGAAGATCGAGCAGATGTCAGCACGGGCAGAGGCGTATCAGGAGTTGAGCCTGGAAGACAGTCGCGAAAGCCTGGACAAAAAATTCAAGGAGCTGGAGCACGAATCTCCAGATATGGATGACGAACTCATGGCCCTTAAGCAACGAGCCCTGCCGGATGCCCAGAAAAAGCTACCTGAGACCACGACCGCTCCAGAGGCCCCAGCTGAAGAGGAAGACAAACCGATTATTCCTCCAGTCAGCAACATCGGCATGTTCGGCAAAATGAAGTAACTTCCCTCTTGAGTCGACGTTCAGCCCCTACGCAGTTGTGGTTGACGTCGACGCCGGCCTTCCTCTCGTCGTGTCACTGCGGGTTTCTGCTGCAGCGGCACTCCCAGCGCAACTTCCTGATTCATCAATAGCGGTCTCAAGATTGGAACCGAACTTAGGGGCACTTCCTGATCGCACTGTATCAGGCACGCAATGATCCGCTCTCGGGTTGATTCATCCAGAAACAAGCTACGTAACTGCACCCACTCCGTACTTTCCCAATCCAGCTCTTGGGAAGGAGCCTTTTCCTTGCGCATAGGGATACTCCCGATCTGAAGAATATTCATCCATGAAGTATGTTGAGTTGTCCGATTCAGTTACGATAAAAGCATTGACGTACTGAAGGGGGGTAGACCCAACTCGTCAGCGCTGCCGCCACAACAACCAGAAATTGTTATGTTTAGGGCGATTTGCTGACCCATTGAAGCTGCACGTGCAATTGTTGGACTGTTTGCCCTTTCAACTCAACGGAACGTTGCAGATTGAGTTCAACCGTGTCGACAAAGGGGAGTTTTTCAAACTGCTGTAGAATGCTAGCAATGTGAATCGGGTCCATCAGCAACAGGATCAGGTTGGCGCCTGTGGGGGTAAGCTGCATCTGCTCCAGCCAGGATTCTCCCAAGGCGTTTGAGATCGCATCCAGATAATCAATGTTTACACGAGGACGAGCTGCAATTTCAGCTTCCCAGGCTTGACGAGCTTGCTCGCGTTGTAGATCAACCGGGGGATTCACCTTACGGTGTTGTTCCAGGCGGGCTTCCAGTTGTCGCAGCTCCTGGCGCAGTTGATCTCGTCGTGATTCCCAGTGATGAATGGTGAAAGCCCCTCCTGCAATACTGAGCAGCACGAACAAGACGGCCACCCAACGAAGGATACGTTTGAGCGAAGTTCGCGGACGATACCACTGAAAATTCTTCTCAGGATGTGGTGTTTGTAGAATTTGTTGAAGCAGGGAGCGGTTCAGTTCTCTGTGGTCATCGACCAAGCGTTGTTCCTGCCAGGGAACCTGATCAAGCAGATCTTCCCGCCAGAGTTCCTCGGTTTGACGTTCCCACTGGGGTAGTGACCAGAGTTGTTGCAGGCTTCCATCACGCCAACGAAGGATTGTAGTCTGTCCCAAGCCTTTGAGCAGCCAGTCTCCTTCGGTGGGCAGGGTCTGGGACCATGGTAGTAGTGCCGGTAAGACCTGTAGCGGACGTGATCTTCCTTGTGTGAGTAAGCGTTGTAGCTCGTGAGCCTGTGGACTGAGTTGGGCCAGGAGAGTTTTTGGGGGGAGAACCTTTGAGGTGTTGCCAACCGATAGGCTGTTGTGGTCCAGGTAGTTCAGGCAGTTGAAGATGATGACGTAGGTAGAAGGGCCATTCTTCCGTATGGACAGGGAGGGTCTCTGCTGCTTCCAGCCAAATCCAAGGGAGTTCCAGTAGCAGTCGACAGCGTTTGTATTGCTGGCCTTTGAGCAGTTCAACAACTGTTGCAGGCTGGATGGGCTCAGTCTGTTGATGCCAACGGAGGATTTGATTTGCCTGGATCAGACAGCAGGAGTGTTTTCCCAACCAGATGTGCAGGGTGTGGAAGTCCTGCCAGCGTTTAGAACGCCATGCGGGGAGACGCATCTCACACAGGTGCTCGACCATAGATCTGTGTCCACTGGCGGAGGGACGTCAGATCCAGGGATTCCAAGGATTCCCAGCGGCAGCGCCACTGCCAGTTTCCTTCTGCAGTACCCGGAATATTGAAACGGCAACTTGCGTCCAAGTTGAGCCAATCCTGCAATGGAGCGATCGCCCAGACTGCTGGAGAAGACCAGACCAGTCTCATCAGGGCAGGACTGACAGTACCTTCGTCCACGGGTTGTTGAAGGTAATCTTGAACCTGCAGCTGCTGAGCAGCACTCAATTCCTGCCACCATCCACGAGTGGTGTTGTTGTCGTGAGTGCCTGTATAGGCGACTGCTCGAGGACTATAGCTGTGGGGTAGGAAGGGATGCTGGGGATCATTGTAGAAAGCGAATTGCAGCACCTTCATTCCTGGAAAGCCACAGTCACGTCTCAAGGCGTGTACCTCTGGGGTGATGAGACCCAAATCCTCGGCTACAATCGGTAACTCCCCCAGCGCAGCTCTCAGCGATTTGAATAACTCCAAACCTGGACCAGCTTCCCATTCACCGACCACAGCTGTGGGTTCACTGGCAGGAATAGACCAGAAGGACTCAAATCCTCGGAAGTGATCGATCCTTACCCATTGCACCCAGCGCAGCAGCGCAGAGAGTCTTTGTTTCCAGAAGGAATAGTCTTCTGCTGCAAGAGCCCGCCAATCATAGAGAGGATTGCCCCAGCGTTGGCCTGTCTCGCTGAAATAGTCAGGCGGCACACCGGCTACGTGGGAAGGTTGTCCGTCTTCCTCCAGTTGAAACCATTGTCGATGAGCCCAAACCTCGGCACTGTCGTAGGCTACGAAAATTGGGATGTCTCCGAAGAATTCGACCTTCCGCTGAGTAGCATAATCTCGTAGACGCTGCCACTGACGGTCAAAGATGAATTGTTGCCATTGTACTTCGGTGATTGTTGCTGCGTGTTCGGCTCGAAACTGGGTCAGTGCTTGGGGTTCTCTTTGTTTAAGGTGAGTGGGCCATTGATCCCAGGATGTTCCCCCACAATGTTCCTTGATTGCCATGAAGAGTGCGAAATCATCCAGCCAATGGACTTTCTGCAAACAATAATCTGCAAAGGCGTTTCGATCTTCTTCAGAAGCTTGTTGCCGAAAGTTTTGAAAGGCTTGACGTAGTTGAGACTGTTTCCAGGAAGCAACCCGAGGAAAGTCGACTTGATCAATAGGGAAATCTGGCAGGAATTCCGGAGCCTCCCAATAGCCCTCTTCCTGTAGCAACTTAAAGCTGATCAGTAATGGATTGCCGGCAAATGCAGAGGGAGATTGGTAAGGCGAATAGCCAAAGGAGGTAGGCCCAAGTGGTAGGACCTGCCAGAGTGTCAGGCCAGTTGCTTCAAGCAGATCGACAAAGCGATAAGCCGTTGGACCCAGATCCCCGATACCATGTGGACCGGGGAGAGCGGTTGGATGGAGTAGAATCCCACCCCGCCGCTGTGTGAAGACATCAGTCATTGTTACGCAAGAAAACCAGGTCACGAATATCTGGAGCGATGATAGGTTCTTCCACCTTGAAGCTGTTGGTGTCCATCATCCGCATGACGCGATCAGCGAGGTCTTCCAGACGACCAGCGTGTCGTACCCGAATCGAAATGATCGAAGGAACCGAGTTATCGAAGCTGAGGTAGCGGAAGGTCTTGTCTTCTTTGTCCTGAATCATACGTCGCAAGCGACCCCCGTCGTTTTTATCAAAACCTCGGAAGACAAGGTCATAAGCAACCAGAGCATCTCGGTCAATCGAGATGGTCGACATCTCCTTGAGTACCTGAGGCACAAACTCCTGTTGCATCTCCTGATAGGCGTCCTGCACAAGCCCTGCGATCATTGCTGACTGCACAGAGTTTGGGCCAGCACGACGTGAGACGTTGATAACAGTGTTGGCGAAGGCTCCTCCACGGTCACTGGCGATGTTCTTGGCTGTCACATTGAGCGAGAGAGCCAGGTCTCCCTGTACGTTGCCACTCACTGCAAAGATATTGACCTCAATCACTACCTTGGCCAGTTGACGTAGGACATTGAGTCCACTTTCGTAAAACTCGTCACTGAGCTGAATTTGTTCAGCCAGCAGGTTCCCATCGCTGTTGGAATCACTGAGGAGTGCCATGAACTGATCCTTGGAGATGGTGGCGATCTCTCGTACAGCATCCTCATTGTTCTGCATCGATATGATGGCATTACGGTAGTCCATCATCTGCAGACCTCGCTGATTCATGTCGGTCTGGATCTGGTTGAGGAAGGCTTCTTCCAGATCTGTGAAGGTGAAACCTGCGCTCGATAAGTCAATATTCTTACGGTTGGTGATGATCGCTACCAAGGCATTCTGACTGGTGTTGATCAACTTCAGGTCCTTTTGCAGGGCGACCAGAACCTTCTGGCGATTGACCTTGAACGCGGCGGAGATGCCATAGTATTGACCCATGAAAATACGGCGCTCGCCAACAACTTCCTGATCATCCACGTAGTTGTTGATGTTTCGCGAGAGGTAGTCTTCAATTTTTTCGTAATTCTCATTATAGGTCGATGAAGGCAACAACTCGCGCACCGTTTCATCAACAGCAACTACGGTAGCCAACTCGACAGCTTTGGTCTTGGCAGCCCGTAGATCGTTCTGCTTGATGAAGGACTTGGTCTTGACCTGAATCACCCGAACATCTGGGGAATCTTCGGCCAGTGTTGGGCGACCAGACACATCAGCAAGGGTGAGGAATTCCTCTGGAGGAGGTGGTTCTGGTTTAGATTTTGAGCAGGCTACCAGCGCTACCGTCAGCAGCAAAAGCGCAATGTGTTTCATGAGAGCAACTCGGTTGGAGAAAAGAGGATCAACTTACCAGTTTCATTATTCAGCAATCAGGCTCATGGATTGATTTAACCTGTTGTGCGCAGTCCGCTGGCAATGGCGTTGACCGTAATCAGCAGTGGAACCAGCAATTTCTCGGCTTCTTCATCATAACCTTCAGCTTTTAATCCACGCCACTTGGGTAGCAGGTCAAGCTGTTGCCGATGTAGACTACGCAGTCCGTTGCGCCGTAGCTCAATACTTTTTTGAATCCTGGCTCGGCGTTCCTCCAAGGGACCTGCATAAAGCACTTCTAGCATGCTGCGGCTTCGTCGGTACTCCGTCAAGATTTGCAGCAAGAGTCGATTGCGGACTTCGGCATTAACAACCAATTTAGCGTATTGTGCGGTCACGTCTTCGTCAACCATTGCTAGGCTTGTCGCCACGTTACTGGTCAGATAGTGGAACGGATGCCAACTCAGGTTTTCCTCACAGAGTCTACCGAACACTTCGGGCTGGGCTTCTCGTAACTGCGATAAGGCCGTCCCTAGTCCATACCAACTGGAGAGAAAGAAACGAGACTGACTCCAGGCAAAAACCCAGGGAATCGCCCGTAAATCAGAGAGGCTGCGTTGACCGCTCCGCCGTGAGGGGCGGGAACCAATCCGGCTGGATTCAATAACGTCAATCGGCGTGGCTTCACGAAAGAAATCGATGAACCCGTCTGCTTCCAGTAGTTGCCGATAGGCCTGTCGGCTGGACTCCATTAGGTCATCCATGACCCCTTCCATAGGATTGTGCAGGCGTGGCTGATTTTCCTGAAGTAAGGAAGATCCAGCAGTCCCAGCGACCAGCATTTCCAGTTGATAGTGAGCCGTCCCCAGGTTGGCGTATTTCTGGGCGATGGTTTCCCCCTGCTCAGTCAAACGGAGATTGCCACCAATGGAACCATGAGGCAAGGCCCGGAGGAAGCGATGTGTAGGTCCGGCACCACGACTGATTGTCCCCCCTCGTCCGTGGAAAAAGCGTAGAGAAATCCCGTGGGCCTGACCAATCTCCAACAACTTCTCCTGGGCTCGGAACAAGCTCCATTGGCTCGCCAGAATACCCCCGTCCTTATTACTGTCGCTATAGCCGACCATGATCTGCTGGGTTGGTCGATCCCAACCAGTGGCCTGCTGTTGATAGCGCAGGCTGCGCTGGGTTAATGGATCTGCTAGAAAGCGTTGCATGATCGTAGGACTGGCAATCAGGTCATCAATCGTTTCGAAGAGAGGAACAATGTGGATCGGACAGATCAATCCATCTTCTGTTTGGCGCAGTAGCCCGGCTTCGTTGGCCAAAAGATAAACAGACAGTAGATCTGTGGCGCTGCGGGTCATACTAACGATGAAATTCCCGATTCCTTGCTCACCATGTGCTTCCATGTACTGACGTAGCACTCCGTAGCACTCTCGAATGGCAGTGGCTTGTGGACCGATTGGTGTGGTGCTCAGGGCAAAGGGACGATGTGTCTTTAGCTCCTGTTCCAGGAAATTGAGACGTGCTTCTTCTGACCAACTACCAAAGCTGGTGTCAGCAAATCCCGCAGTTTCCAGTAGTTGTTCAATAGCTTGGTCATGGAAACTACTGTTTTGACGAATGTCGAGAACGGCTAAGTGAAAGCCAAAGGTCTGTACCAACCGGATGACCAGATCCACTTCCTGCCGGGCCATTCGGCCGGCTCCTACTTCCAGCAGAGACTCTCGTAGTAAGCGTAGATCCTGGAGCAAATCCTGAGAGCGTTGGTAGCTGAATTCACTGCGATTTCCCCGGGCGCTGCTCTCTGGTAATGCTTTGCAGAATAGCTCGACCAACTGCCTCCAGGGCTCACGGCGGAAACGATAGACAACCTTGTCGCCACGACGTCCGAGGGCGTTCTGCAATTCAGTGATGCGTTGCTGTAGGATTGTTGGAACGGGCTGCCGGTGCTCAGCAAGGCTGAGGGTATTGCGCAATGTCTCCAGTTGTTGTTGCAGTAGTTCCAGAGCAGTGGTGCGCAGACGTTTCAGGCAGATTTCAGTCACTTCTGCCGTGACGAGGGGGTGTCCATCACGATCACCACCCACCCAGTTCCCAAAACTCGGCCGTGGAAAGTGACTGGGATCATCCAACAGGGCTGGATCAAACCCAACCTCTCGCCAGGCTTCACGGAGACGTTGGTCCAGGGTAGGCAATATATTGGGGAAGACGTTACGCAGGTAGTGCAGGATGTTATCGAGTTCCTGCTCTAGTCTTGGTTTTTCAAGGTAGATCTCACCAGTACGCCAGAGTCGCTCGAGGATCGTGATGATTTCCTCGCGGATGCGCTCCTGTTCACTGGGAGTCCACATCTGATTTTCTCGCCGGAGCAGTAGCAGGTAAAACTCCCGATGATGATCCAGCACAGTTGGGCGCTTGGCTTCTGTTGGGTGGGCGGTCAGCACGGGTTCCACCCAAAGGTACGGAAGCCGAGTGGCAATCTGCTCCCCAGTCAGTCCTGCTTCTTTCAGAGATATCAGAATGCGTCGCCATAAACCGGATTCTTGCTCGTATTCTGGATGAGTTTCTGCGACTCGGCGGTATTGGGCCTGGGCATTTTCCTCAACCATGCTCAGCAGTTGAAAGGCGATCGAGTAGGCTTGTGCGGTCCGATCCAAGTGGAAGTCAGCCTCTGGATCTAGCCGCTGTTGATGGGCTCGCATCTGCTGGGCTAAGTCGGTTTCACCCAACTCGTCCAGCATTGTGCTGAAACAGTCCATCACAAAGCTGAAGTCTTCACTAATTTTCTGGTAGACGAATTCTTCCTGCCGCATGACATCCTTGGTAGTGAGATGACAAAATTCCTCCCCAGAAATTTTCTAGTTGTCTTTGAAACAGGGATCGACTGCCGGAGATTCGCCGTCTGAAAAGGATGAAGGATCTTTTTGGATAGCAGCAATGAGTGGTCAAAATGAAGATGAATTGATTTGTGACAAAAGCTGCGTTCGATCCAGTCAGGCGAGTGGATTTGGGGCAGGTCTCCTCAGGAAATTAAGATGCGGCAAGGCAGAAAGGGGTGCAAGCTTTCATTACGCAGTTGCGAAATCTAGAAGAGCGCTAGCCATAGCACGACGAAGAGTTCCAAGATTTGTTCGAGGGCTCCTAGGCAATCACCAGTGTAGCCTCCGAGTCGCTTGTTGAGATAGCGACGCATCAACAGTACGATCACGAAGCCTCCCACCAGAAAACTCAGTAAGAAAATACCTTCGACCAGCAAAGCTGCCAACACAACAGAGGCCAAGCCTGCAACTAGCAGACGCCACGGAGAGTGAGGTGCGGCCAGTAGTCGCATCTTGCTGTGTTCATCGCGCTGTACGTAACTACTGATATTCTGTAACAGCACGGCTCCAAAGCGGGAATAGCTGTGCATCAGCACCAGGGCTAGAGGAATCTGACTTGGCTCCAGCAACAAAAGTGCGTTGCCCTTCAGCAGAAAACTAGTGATCAGACCGAGTACACCGAAAGTGCCCAGATACGAATCTTTCATGATTCGCAGCACCTGATCCGTAGTCCAGCCTCCTCCCATCCCATCACAGAAATCGGCGAAGCCATCCTCGTGAAAAGCCCCAGTGATCCAGATACCAAGAGCCAAGGTGGCCCAAATGGCCAAGCCAGTGCCCCACAAGCTTTGTAGACTAAGAAAGGCTAGCGCACAGATACCACCGATCACCCAGCCCACCCAGGGCAGATAGCTGGAAGCCCGTTGCATCTGAACAGTGGAATAGGCAACGTGAGGGGTTGGTAGGCGGGTAAAGGACTTGACGGAGAGCCAGAACGCTTGCCATTCGCGATCCAGCAAGTCAGGGATATTCAGGGACATGCCTGACTGACTCCAGCAGATTCGAAGGAAGCCATTTCGTTGAGGAAGCGCACTGCAGACTCCAACAAGGGTAACGCAAGGGCCGCACCGGAACCTTCTCCGAGGGCCAGGTTCAAATCCAGTAGGGGGGTCGCGCCGATGGCATCCAGCAAATGGCGATGGCCCGGTTCTCGTGAACAATGGGCAAAAATACAGTAGTCAACCAGGTGTGGATAGCTCAGCAGGGCCGGCAAAAGGGCAGCTGAGACGATAAATCCATCCACTAGTATTGTGATCTGCAATTCTGCTGCCTGCAACGCAGCCCCACAGAGCATCGCTAATTCAAAGCCCCCAAAAGTAGCGAGAACCTCCCAGAGATTCTGAATATCCTGATGGAATTCAAGGCCTTGCTGCAAGAGACGTTGCTTGTGCGCTAGCCCTGATTCATCCAGACCCGTACCGCGCCCAAGGCAATCTTTCAGGGGTATATTGAGTAAGCGGCTGGTCAGCAGACTGGCGGAAGAGGTGTTGCCAATTCCCATTTCTCCGAGACCAATTAGGTTTCCTCCCTGCGCATGGTAATCCCTTATCAACTGAGCTCCCACCGAGATCGCTTGAGTACATTGGTTGGGTGTCATGGCCGCTTCTGTGAGTAGATTGCGCGTACCTTGAGCAATTTTTGCTGAGATGAGATTTGCATCAGCAGGCAACTCGCCGCAAACCCCAGCATCAATGATTTTCCAGTCCCAGCCGTTTTGTCGACAAAATACGTTGACCGCGGCTCCGCCAGCGAGGAAGTTCAAGACCATCTGGCGAGTGACTTCCTGTGGATAGACGCTGACTCCACTCTCGGCAATCCCATGATCTGCAGCGAAGAGAAACAGGGTAGGATTTTTGATTTGAGGGGTTGGGGTTTGCTGAATTTGACCAAGCTGTAGCGCCAATATCTCCAGTTGTCCCAGGGCCTTGAGTGGCTTGGTTTTCTGGTCAATTTTTAGTTGAAGGGCTTCCTGTTGTTCTGTGAAACGAGGTGAAATCTGAAAGGCTGTGCTAAGTGCGTGGAGATCTGTGGGAATTTCAGGCAAAGCGTGGGGACCGTTTTTCGAGGAAAGCAGACAGTCCTTCTTGGCCATCAGAATGCTCGACAGTGCGAACCAAACCCTGACGTTCGTGTTCCAGTTGGGTTTCGAGCGGGGTGTTCCAGGATTCGTTGAGTAGTTGTTTGACAGTTGCGAAGGCGTGGCTGGAGCGTTCAGCTAAACGAATTGCCCAACTCTGGGTTTCTGCTGTGAGCTGTTCTGGAGGCACAACTCGGTTGACCAATCCCCAGTTTAGGGCTTGTTCTGCGGAGATCCATTCATCCAATGCCGCAATCTCCAGGGCACGCCCAAGTCCAACCAAACGTGGAAGAAACCAAGTTCCTCCACCATCCAAACAGAGCCCCTGACTGGTGAAGGCTTGTTTCAGACGCGCTGTCTCAGCCATTAGTCGAAAGTCGCAGGCCAGTGCGAGAGAAAATCCACCTCCAGCTGCAGTTCCATTGATAACTGCCAGGATAGGTTTAGGGAAGCGACGGATTTCAGTGATGCAGAGGTGAACACGGGTGGCCAACTCATGAAAGGCCGTACTGGGACCCTGTGGATGTGAACCGACCCACTTCAGGTCCCCTCCTGCTGAAAACACAGATCCCTCTCCGGTGATGGCCACTACCTTGACAGATTCGTCCTGTCGGAGTTGAAACAGGTGTTCCAACAACTCTCCGGCCATCTCTCGTGTGAAGGCGTTGTAGGCCTCAGGTCGTTGGAGATGGAGCCAAGCCAGGGCATCCTGTTGTTCCAAATGTACCGGGCTCATCGTCAATTCAGGTTAAGATGCTTCAGGGGTACGCTTTGAATTTTAAGCCCGTCATAGTTGATGTCATCGCTGGAAGAATTAGAGAATTCAAGGGAGTAATCTTGGTCATTTGCTGTGGAACCATCAGCGAGTCCAATTAATGTAATGGTCTGGGGTTGGAACCAGTTGCTGGTAGTGAAGGTGAGTAAGCTACCTTGAGTGATGACAGCTTTGGTTGTATCTGTTGAAGAAGCACTGATGATCACATCAGCTTTGGGCTTACTTTTGAGTTGAATGGTAACCTTTGCATCCCCACCAGCTTCGTCAGTTTGCTCATCTAAAGCGTATACAATAAATCCAGCTTCTGTTGAGTCTAGGCTGATGAAGCGGACAATCCGCTCTGGGGTTTTATAATTAGGATCTGCATTTGGAAACGCTGTATCTGCAATGCCTATTACCACTTCAAATTGTTGATTACCATCAATTTGATAATCGTCTATCCCAGTAACTCTAACAGTTTGGGCAGTTTGCCAAGTAGTATGATCAAAAATGAGTATTGTAGGAGATACGCGGCCTTCTGAGGAATCGCTTACACTCAAGGGCAAGAACACCTCTTTAACTGGTTGGCTTCTCAATTTAACCGTAAATTCTTGTTGAACTCCAGATTCGTTAACATATTCGTTCTCAGGCATCTCAATTAGAAGATCTTGGAGTGCATCATCCTGGTAGTAAACAGGAATTTTATTTTGAAAATTAGAATTATTGACATCTGTAAATGAAAAGATATTGGAATAAACAGGATCGTCCGTGTCGAGTGTAATGTTCAAGTTGTCTGAGATCGAAACTATTGATTTATTTGTAACTGTAATTTCTTGAAATTCACTCCATCGCTCAGCACTAAGGGTTAATGTGTTAGGAGAAGTAATAAAATTATTTGTAGATCCAAAATTCAATGAGACATCTTTCTCAGGCTCGGAAAGTAATCTTACCCCAAGTGTAGTATTATTCTGGAAAGTAGAGGTAGCGAGGAGGGTTTCGTCGGACATACCAAAATTTAATTCAATTCCAGCTTTGTCATCATCTTCGTTTTCAAGGCAAACAGACACATTTTTTCCAAAGTAATCAGGAATATTGGTACTCAACACAGAGATTTGAATCTTGAATCGTTGGTTTCCGTCATCAATCCAGTCTTGGCTGCCCAGTATATTGATATCTTGAAATGTAGTAGCATTAGATTCATTGAAAGTAATATCTTGAAAATTAATAATACGATTACTTCCATCGGTCAGATAGCCCTCACTTTCATCCTCAGAAAATACTCTCAATTTGACAGTGCCCTCGATCGGTTGTGATAGTGCAATCTTGATTGTAGCTATGGGTGAATCAGTTTCTTTCAGAATACTTACTGGTAGTGAAATATTGAAATCAGCTGTGTCGCCAGATATTTCTCCAGCGTTGTTACAGCTCCCAGTAGTTGCAGTGTTATCGAACTCATAGGTGTCAGAGGAAAGTGGTGAGGGTCGATAGTCGTCATCGAGGTTTACAAGATGGACATCTTGTGGGAGCAGATTATCATAGTTAGGATCAGCACTGGAGACGTCATAGAATTGAATTCGATAAGCCTGGTTTCCATTTAAATTGTCATCTAGCCCAATCACTTTGATCTCTTCACCTAGGCTCCAGTTAGTAGAGTCCAGAGTGATTCCAGTACGATGAGGATTGCCAATTCCAGGTTTGTCAGACCGTAACTTTAGATATACTGGCGATTTCGGCTGATTTCTCAGTTTTAAACGGAAGGCATAGACACCACCATCATCACTAGTGAACCTCTCTGCTTCTTCTTTGAAGTAGACGAATTCGTAACCTGCAGCTGCACTGCTGTTATCACTTCTCAGGTTAATAAAAGTAGCGGCTTTGGCGTTGAATCCTCCTCCTGTAGCTTGCAAATTTACTTCTGCACTTAAATCTATTCCTGTCCTGAGTTTGAAGAACTGCTGAACATTCCAATTGTTGCTATTAAAGTTAATTGCTGAAGTCTCGAAGACATCTTTGATGATTTGCGAAGTATCGTTTGCTAATTGGACAGTTACCGTGGAACTTGGTTTGGCACGTAATTGAACAGGGAGGATGTATTTTCCTTGGCTAGCCATGTACTGGACTGAACCTAATAGGATTCCAGCGTAATCATTATCTGTGTTGGTTAGAGGAAATTCCCTTCTTATCTCATTGTAGTTTGTAGTCCCGATAGTCAGCTTTATTTGCTGGGATCCATCAATATCTGAATCATCTACACCTCTGATACACAAAAATTGGGACTGGTTCCAGTTGCTAGAGTTGAAAGATAAAGGGGACTGCTGACAATTTCCAGTGATCTGATTACTGTTTGTACAGCTTGTTCTATCATTTACAAAATCTGCTTCTTTATTAGGAGAGTTAGAGGTTATGCTAGGCGTTACTGTTACAGAATTAATAGGTTTTGTATTTAAACGGACAACCAAGTACTCACAATTTCCTGATTCAGAGAGTCCGAGATTACCTAGAGCCATTGTTAAACCTGGGCTGTCGCTATCTTGATTAGTAATAGTATTTGTTAGAAGACTGGTAGAGTTGATACTTTCATAAATTGGATCACCGCTAAAAGTATATGTAAGATTGTAATTCTGTGTTCCATCAGCAGCACCATCCGGTTGCCCAGTAACTTCTACAGTTTGAGTTGTGTTCCAGCTATCTTTGCTGAAAGTTAAAGTTCCTTGATTTGAAGAAGTTATTTTGCCTTCACTGATATCACTACTAACAAATTTGACAGTTACATTTTCATCAGGTTTCATTTTTAGTCTAACGCCAAGTGAGACCTTATTTCCAGACTCACTAGTGGTCATTGAGTCTGGGTAATCAATGAAGAGCCCGGGAACATCGTTGTCTTGACGGGTGATAGTAACTTGCTGGGAAGGCTTGTTGAATGGTGGTGGGCCTGTAAATTCAATATCAAGAATGAAGTTATCATTCGAACTATAATCAACCTCTTCTTGTTTGGCTGTGATGACAAAACTTTGTGGAATTTGCCAATTTTCAGGTGTGAAAGTAAATGATCTACTTGGTGGTGATATGCTGAGTAAAGCTTCTGCTATTTCTGGTGTGCCAGAGGTAAAATCAATTGAAACTTCTACATTTGATCTTGGGTTACTAGTCAGTTGAATAGGAAAAACAGCTTGTTCAAATCCAGGTTCATTAGGACTTAACTCAGTAACAGTCCCTTCTGTTGCAAACTGAACAATTCCATTGGGATCAGTTTTATCGTCATTGCGGAAAGTAAGATTTGCTGGTCCGCCAGTGGGATCTATCAGGTTGATGTCTGGGTCATCGTAAACTGGATCATCAGATAGAATTTTTAGGCTCACAGAAACATATTGTGTACCATCAATCGGGCTTCGGTCAATACGGGTGTCATCATATTGTCCTTGAATTTTTAGTATTTGTGGGACATCCCAGTTAATAGGTGTGAAGAATAATTCCGCACTAGATTGAAACTGATTATTAACAACAAACTGAGCTTCAGTTGGATCACTTGAGGTAGCAATAACAGCAACATTTTCTTTGGGAGGATTGTCTAATTTGACTGTAATGTTTGCGGATCGACCGTTTTCATCAAGATCTGTGTTTGAAATAGTCACAGTCAGGCTCCCTTTTCCGTACTCTGGATTAGGAGTGGTGCCTTGTGTACTCTCTGGAGCGCAGGCGCCCAAATGCAGCAAAAGTGGAATGCCGATTAACAAAACGAGGAAGTGCTTTCGCAGTTTCAACATGAGATCAGTCACTGAGAAAAATTGTTGATTAGTTGAGTTAAATGAGCGAGCTGGTTGGCAGTAGAGGTCACGTGGTATGGTATCCGCAATCTTGTCTGAATTCGCATGACCCCATGCAAAAAGCGAGACAAACCTTCGTGCCAAACCTAATGCCCTACTCCCATGATCTACTACCACTCTCAAACTCCAGGTGACCTGGAAGCCACGCTAGCCCATGGAGCATCACTGACCTGTGGCAAACTGCTGTTGATGCGCCATTCGGTAAGGCCACCTTTTCCCCCAGGAGTTTTTCATTTTCAGGTGGATCTGACCCCTGAGGGGGTTCAGCTGGCGGAGACTTTGGGGACACGATTGGGAACTCAGCTGATCTCATTGGACTCCAGCACGTCTAGTCGTTGCCTGCAGACGGCAGAAGCGATTGGTCGTGGTTCTGGTCAACCGGTACAAGTACAAGCCAATCCGAAGCTTGGGGACAAAGGGGTTTTTGTTCAAGATTCAGATCGTAATCATCAGTACATGGTGGAGCAAGGTCCACTTGGATTGGTCAATGCGGGCTTGCGTGGGGACAGTGATTGTGGGCTGAATCCAGTACGAGCTGCGACGCAGGAACTGTTGCAGGATCTCTGGAAGGAAGGCCTGCCGGAAGGTACTTGTCGGGTGGCTATAACGCATGACACGATGTTATCGCTGATCCTAGGAGCGTTGAATAGTCGTCAAGCATTAGATGAGGAAGACTGGCCGAAAATGCTGGAAGGTACTCTGCTATGGGTGGAAGAAGACCGATTATGTTGGTGCTGGCGTGGAAAGCTATACAGCCAACCACGCCAGGAGTGGTTGGGTTAATTTACAACTGGCAACCTAAAGACTTGTAGTTCAATTGTCGCCAACTCTGGTCAGCAGGTCGATAACGTTGAATCTTGCGATTCCCATTCTGATCGCATTCCGTGAGGTAGATAAATTCTCGTAAAGCTGCGGCTCGTACCACGCGATAGTCCTCTCCGGTGGCACGTTCTGTCTCGATTTGCCAGGACTGAGTTTGTGGATCGAAGCTCTCCATACGAACCAGACCGACTTCGGAGTACAAGCGGAAGGGTTGATTCTGAACAGTGACGCTCAGCTCACAATTTGCTTGCTCCCATTCACATTGAGGGGATGGAGTTTGGCGTGCTACATCACGGGGGATGGCTAAGGATGAACCCTCTTCTTGGAGGGGGAGAGGAGCGCAGGCGAGACATCCACTTCCTAGTAACCCCAGCGCGATGTATTTTAATTTCTTCATAAAAATCCGAAAAATCTTGCAAACTAAGCTTGATTTGGGTTTTTCTGATGGCCCTACCTAATGGGCCTCTAGCTCAATCGGTTAGAGCACCCGACTCATAATCGGTTGGTTCCCGGTTCAAGTCCGGGGAGGCCCACTCTCACGATACTTCCCTGCCAGAAAGCATTTGCTGCAGAGCAACTGGTCAGATAATTGTCTGTATTTGTCAATCAAAAGACTATTTGTACCAAAATTTTTATCTCACCACAATAAAGGTTCAAAGAAATTGTTGTGGTACAAAAAGAGAAGTAGGGAAGCTTAGTTGGTGATGGCGTCTAACGGTACGCTGCTGAGGAAAGGCTTGAGGACGTCTTCATTGAAGGTCACCCCAATACCGATGAAGTAGTCACGGAAGGATTCTTCTTCACTGATGAAGTCATCTGCCCCTGCAGTGACAAAGAGATTGGAATGGAAGCGCCAACTGGCTCCTGCCTTGAGATGGGTGCCAAATTCACCTCCAATATCCCAGACGTCTAGGTAGGTTCGGTACTGCTCGTCACGGCCAAAGAGTTGTTCCACTCCCAGTCCAAAACTGTTTTCAAAGAGTCCAATCTTGAAGAGAGTGTCGTAGAAGCGTTGCACAACTTGAGCAGAGAATTGTAAACTTTGTTCCACTTCCAGTCGCTCTTCCTCAATGTAAGTAATTTGGCCATTCTCTTCACGTGTAATGTAATCCTTGGTACGGGTTCTGATTCCACGTGGATTATCGACCAATTCCAAGCGATAGAAACGATCCTTGAGCGGTTGTAACTGGACGCTCAGGTAGCCTTTTGAAGAACTTTCTGGACCGTAGGCAGCCTGATTGGAGCCGTACAATTCAGCTCGGACGCCAATGTCGAGCTTGAGGCGGTTGACATCACCGAGCAATCCGTTGATGCTGCCGATGGCTTCGTTCAACTCGTCGACGGTTTGCTCATCGTTGACAAGTTTGCCGATGGTGCCCTCCCCTCTTTCAATCTTACCGCTAATCGACTCCACGTTATCCATCGTACGATCCAGCTTCGCCAGGGAGCGGTCCAGATTATCGACACTACTTTTAAGAGAGCTACGGTTTTCTTCAAGAATGCCACGGAGATTGCCTGTGATTTCGGGCCCGTCTTCGGCGAGGGATTCGGTGAAACTGTTGAGATTGTCAACCACCTGCCGCAGTCCAGATCGATTCTCGGTGGTGATGGTTTCGAGTTGAGAAGAAAACTGCTTCAGGTTAGCCAGGATGATCTTGACCTCTCCCTTGTTTTCACCAGAGATTTCGGCAAGATCACTGCTGAAGGTTTCAATCTGGCGCATAATGGATTCAATTCGCTCGTTGACAGTTCCTGTCAACTCCTCGGTATTCTGAGTAAGCCCTTCAATGTTGTCGAGAATCCGTGTCAGCCGCTGTTCACCTTGGACGCCACCAAGTGAGCGGTCCAGCGCACCTGTGACACTTTTCACGTCACGCAGGATGGAACCGAGGCTATCGATCATGCTGTCGATGTCACTTCCTGGAATCACCAGTTCGATCTCGTCCCCATCCTGCATGGTTCCACTCATCGAGTTACCTTGTAGGACTTCGACAAACTTGTCTCCAAGGATCCCAACAGACTTGATCGTCGCAGCGCTATCACGGTAAATCGGATACTTGGCGTAGAGTTTAAGGATAACCCGCGCTTCGGAGCCTTCGAGTTCAATCGCATCTACGGTTCCAACCTTGATTCCTGCAACGCGCACGGCGGAGCCAGTTTGTAAGCCGCCAGAGTTACGAAAGAGCGCGCCAATACGGTAGGTTTCATCCAACTCAGGATTCCAGCCGGTGACAACAATCGAAGCTGTGACGATTAGGCCAGCTGCCAGTAAGATCAGCCCGCCAACTTTGAACTCAGCGCGCATCGTTTGGTGGCAGGTAGGAGAGAGAGAAGATGGGATCAGGCGACACCGGAATGTAGCCGATGTCCGGAACCTTCATCCGAGCGATGGCAACGATGGTGTGCATGAACTCCGTTAGGACTGGGGCGTGGATCGCCTGTTGAAGACAGATCATTTAACTACCTCATGCAACATGAATTCCGATTTGCATTTGTTCGATCAGCTTTTTGAAGAAGGGAACGAAGAGTCATTCCAACTAGCGCCGTCATTGCCAAGCTTGCAGGAACTCTTCGCAGACTGGTTGGATCTCTTTCTGCAGGCCTGGAAACTCCCTACACATGCAGCTGCGCGCTGGGAGGAACTACGAGGTCTGTATTCGTTGACTGAGCGAATTTCTCTGCAGTATTGCCGTAGTGACCAACTGGAGAGGGAACTACGTCAACTCTGTGTTTTTGAGGAGAGAGAAGTCAAACGACTGACAGACGGTTTGCAGGTATTCCTGAAGATTGTTAGGAGCAGCGAGATGCAACCAATCCGTCTCTGTACTTTGGAAATGCTGGAACTCTGGTGGCAGGCGCTTCCTGAAGCGTTTGCGTGGGATCAACTGAAGCTGATGCGCAGTTGGGGCCTTGATGTCGCATGGCGAAAGGAGGCTTGGCGGGTTTGGTGGCGCTTTCAGCAAGGTAAGCAGACTGTACCAGAACATCCAAGGCAGTGGGTGAGCTTATGCCAGCAGGTAGCTCTGAAACGAGGTTGCCAAATCACCAAAGTGGAAGAGCAGGTCGCACGATGGGCTGGAGTACATTTGCGTCAGGAAGGCCCTTGCCAAACCAGTCCCAATTGCGCAACGTGTCGAATTCAAGCGCACTGTCGATGGGCTCAGGAGGAAACAGCCCCAATTGATGTAGAATTAGCCTGGCAGGCCCAGGATTTCCAAGGAGTATCAACCCAACAATTGATAGAGACCCTGATTCCAACATTGAATCTACCCGAAGAATCAGGGCAGACAAAGGAAGGAAGCCTCTTGCGCAGAGTAGAGAGTTGGTCTGTTCAGCAGTGGCAACAACAAAGTGAGAACGCTTTTCGAGAAACCCAGCTATTACTGGAACTATGTCGACGTCACGGCGAGGAACGTCTGCAACCAGGAGAGACATTCCACAATAGTTGAGATCTATTCCGTCACTTTCGTCATCGGTTGAGGTTGCTTAAACAAGAGGTCTTCCTAGTCGTTTTATTGGATAACAAGCATCGCTACTTGGGTGAACAATTGATCACACAGGGCCTACTCAATCGAAGCTTGGTTCATCCAAGAGAAGTGTTTGCCCAAGCCGTTGAACAACGAGCGGCTGCGTTAGTCTGTCTGCACAACCACCCTTCTGGAGATCCACAACCATCGTCAGAAGACCACAAGGTGACACAGCGACTCAAGGAGTCCGGTCAACTACTCGGGATTCCGCTGCTAGATCACTTGGTGATTGGCGAAGAACGTTATGTGAGCTTCGCAGACGAAGGCTGGCTTTAGGTATACTTACAACATCCAAGAAATTGGAAGTCATCAGTCATTTTTGATAACAGCAAATGAATCATCCTCCACTCCTCTCAGTCATCATTCCCACCTACAAGGAAGCTGGCAACATCAAGAACTTAGTTGAGGAAATCCTGGAATACTGTGAAAGAGATGCTCTAGAAATTCTGGTGGTTGATGATAACAGCCAGGATGGAATTGATGAACAAATCCGCCTGCTTTATGAACAGGGCATCAATATCACGTTGCTGCAACGCCTGGAGAATCGAGGTTTGGCGACAGCTGTCAAGTTTGGGATGGATCGGGCAAATGGAAAGTATCTGGTCTGCATGGATGCTGATCTGTCTCACCCGCCAGCAGTCATACCCAAAATGATCCAGGTTCTGGGTTACCAGCGAGACGTAGAAGTGGTTGTGGGGAGTCGCTACGTTGACGAAGGGGGTTTTGCAGGGCAATGGAATCAATATCGCCAATGGAACAGCAAGATTTCGACGATGCTGGCGAATTTGGTGATCCATGATCTTGGCGTGAAAGATCCGATGTCTGGATACTTCTGCATTCGTCAGGAGGTCTACCTGCGGGCTGCCTACATCAAGCCGATTGGCTATAAGATCCTTTTGGAATTACTGGTGAAGTGTGGTTGCTCGAGAGTGGTTGAGTTACCGATCACGTTCCGAGAACGTGCAAAAGGTGAGTCGAAATTGAACCTGCGTGAGCAGATAAACTATCTGAATCACCTCAGTAGATTATTTGATTTCAGTCATCCTCAGTGGAGCGCAGCGCTGAAGTATCTAATCGTCAACGTGTTGGGAGTGAGTCTCATGCTATTGCTATGGCTGATTCTACCTGATTCAGAGGGTGTTATCGTGCCGGTTGCTCTGAGTTACCTTGGGGTCATCGCAACGAATGTTTTCTTTTTTGGGAGATATGTTCATTACAACGCCGATCAAATAGAAGTTGGCTTTCCGTGGATCAGTTTCACGTTGATTACAACTGCTGAGTACATCTTTGTGCTGGGCTTTGCTTTCTTTGTCCTTAATACCGTGAACATGGCTGGTTTACTTGGACTTGGGGCATTAGGAGCGTTATTTCGATTCATGCTAAGGAAATTGGTTGGACATGACAGTCGAGGCCCTGGAGTCGTCAACAACTATCAAAATTCATTCAATTATTCTTCTGAGGAGGTTAGTTGCTTAGGATGTGGAAACCATCATTTTTCGTATCCTTATATAAAGAAATTTAGGTGGCTGCTGCAGTGTAAGTCATGTGGTTTCATGTTTGTTTATCCGCAGCCTACAAAGGAGGAGCTAGAAGAGATTTACTCTGAAAACTATTTTGATGAGTGGGGAAGTAAAGAAGCAGGGAACGCTCTGCGTGAAATTAAGATGAAAACCTATAAAAAACAGCTTCTGGAAATTAGAAAATTTGAAGATTTTCACACGATCTTAGATATTGGTTGTGGACTTGGATATAGTTTAGATTCAGCAGTTGAGCAAGGTTATGAAATTACTGGCGTTGAGTTTAACGAAGTAATTGCAAATGAAATCCGGCAGAGACATGAAAAAATATACACAAATTTAGATGAGATATTAGCAAAGAATCAAAAATATGATGTAATTACACTGATGGAAGTTTTAGAACATTTACCAGACCTTTCAAAACTATTTACAGAATTGCATCGGTTAATGAGTGAAAATTCATTAGTAATGCTAACAACAATCGATGCTGATTCTGGCAGAGCAAAGTTCTTGAGGGATGGATGGTACCATATCCATCATGATCATCTCTGGTATTTTACACCGAAAATTTGTACAGAAATATTCGAAAGAAATGGATTTCAGGTTGTTTGTATAAAGCCGGCAGATAAGTTTTTTACAATCCGCTATATTGCAGGAATTATTAGTGAAAAAACAGGAAACAAACCTATAAAATTTATTTTCAATTTAGTACTGAAAACTTTTCCAAGATTACTGTTAGATTTTAATTTGCCACCACAAAAAGAAGGATTATTCTTGATTGCAAGAAAAAATCAAAAGAATTTTTGTCAAAGTTATCTTAATCTCGATTTTTGAAACTCGATTAGTTTATGAATAGGATATTTTGGTACATTAGAAATATCAAAATTGATAAACGACAATAGGAATTGAAGACCAAAAATTAAAGGGAGTGCTGCTATCATAACTTGCCCGGGTGTTGTTACTATACCAGTCTGTATACTATGCAGCCAACTAGAAATTCCAAAAACAAGACCGAAAATAAGAAATACGATTGAAAAAATGATAGATATTGACGAAAAACTAAAATCTTTGAGGAAATAGTTATAAAAAATCCTCTTAAGAAAATGAGAAAAGTATCCTTTTAAAAATGGAAAAATGATTTTACTGATTTTTAGACTGCTTGTTTCATCTGCATAGTGAGCTTTCATTGGAAAATCAACCACGCAAGCTCTAAGAAGCGAAAGGCGGAAAAGTATATCAGATTCAAACAAATAACCTTTATTTATTTTATCCAAAGGTATTAATGATAAAACCTTACCATGAATAGCAGTGAAACCGTTTGTTGGATCAAAAATGTTCCAATAGCCAGAAGCAAATTTACTTAAGAAAGACAAGAAAATATTTCCAAATAAGCGAACTTTTGGCATGAGAAAAAGCTCTTCCAAAAAAAAGAAACGATTGCCTTTAACATAGTCAGCATTGCCATCTATAATTGGCTGAATTAAAAAAGGAATTGATTCTGGATTCATTTGACCGTCACCATCAAGTTTTACAATAATATCGCATTTTTCATCCAGCGCTGCTTTGTAACCAGAGATCATTGCACCACCAACACCCTGATTTTTGGAATGAAAAATAATCTTAATTCTATTGTCACTGAAATTTTCTTGAACAAGAATTCCTGATTTATTGGGACAATAATCATCAATAATGTAAATCTTATTTACAAAATTTGGAATTTTTTCAAGCACTTGAAGTATTTTATTTTGAACTTTAAAGCAAGGAATAACAACAGCAATTGAATTCATAATCTAAATTTTTTTAAATAGTTGATAATTCCCATAACTATTTGAATTAATTTCTATATAGTTACTGTTTTTAATTTTTGAGATAATGTTTTTTCTGATTTTTTGATCTTGTTCTTCACCTGGTAACAATGAGCTAGATCCTTCGTAAAATTGTGGTTTTAAAAAGTTTTTTGATATAATGATAAATTGATATTTTTTAATCGGCTGATTGCTTGGATATTGATCAAAATTAAAAGTTGGATTTCGAAAAAAATTAAAACCCAATCCAAGTGTCATTTCATCTTTAAAACTTTGCTGTGATAGAAAATTTTCTATTGAATTAATAATCTTAATTTCATTCATAGTTCCTTCCCTTTTAGAAAAGTAAAAATCAGCAGTCTTTATATGTTGCTGAATTCCAATAAGTACAAGAAGTAGAGAAAAATATTTTAGTATTCTACTTCTGTTTAATTTCATGAGAACGTCAAAAAAATATGTAATCATTAAAATTAATACTGGAAGCATATGGACATAGTATCTATTAATTAGTACATTTAAAAAAAATATATTGTATAATAGAGGAATTGAAAGAGATATAGTAATTAATAAAAATAGACTCCTTTCAGTTTTGTGATTTTTTTTGTTTACTAAAATAATGATTAGACTGATCATAGTTAATATTAGATAATAATATCCAATAAAATTATTTGAAATGATGAAACTTAGTAAATCTAATAATGCAGGCTTAGAAGAAAAACTTTGTACATTCTTTTCGTGTGAAATTCCTATTAATAATTGGTCAAATTTAATTATTTGATAAGGTGTAGTAATGAGTAAGGTCAAAACCAGTGTGATAAATACAATAGAAATTTGTATTAAAATAGAATTTATATGCATCTTTTTACGATTTATTGATATCAAGTAAATCAGTATTATACTTGGTAAATTTAAGATGGACTGAACTTTTCCGGCAAACGAAATCCCTAATCCTACAGTTGTGAAAATTAAATTGTATTTTGTAGGATTATTTAAAAATAGATACGATCCAAAAAGAGAAACAATGATACCAAAAATCATTGGTCCTTCTGGATGTATTACTGCAGAATGGAATAAAATACTTGAATGTGTTCCAAGTGCTAAAAGCCCAAAGATAACTGTCACCTTAGATTTAAATATTGTGCTTAAAAAGATATAATAAATAAAAATTGATGCTTGAATCCAAAAACTTGAAATTATTAAAGAACTCAGAACAATATCTTGCAGATCTGGTTTTAAACTTCCAATAAGCAGGCTTAGACCAGCACTTTGTATATGGTAAAAAGCAGTTGAAGCTAAGTGTTCTAATTCAAATGTATTTTCATTAATTATTTTTAAAATATTCTTTACATGAACACCTTCATCCCACCATTGGTAATATATTTCATTTAAGTTATTATACTGAAGAGTAATCATAGGATAATTAAAATAATTAATTAATCCAATTAGTACTAATAGAGAGATTAGATCAAAATTTTCTTTTAGTTTACCTAAGAAAAATTTGGTAGAATTTTGCCGCATAGAAGAACTTTCTGATATTTAGCGCCACGCTGATTCACCTGAATTTTTCAACATACTATTTTGTAGACTCCCGGAGATAGTTATTTCTCCATTGGTTGTAGTATAGTTTGGTATTTCTTCAGAGTCTTTAAAAATTATTTCTCCAGTCCAACCATCTACCATAAATGTGATTGATCCTGACTTATAATAAGTTCCATGTGCTCTGACTACATTTTTAAATTTGAAGATTGATATTCTGTTCTTTTCTTCTTGATCCTGTGCAATATATTTATATTCTTTTCTTCTGAATGAACAATTGTTCAATTGATTACTAATTGTTTTACATGAAGTTGATGCGTTATCTGTACTCGATTCAAAAATGTAAGTAATTATTTTATCTCCATTATTAAAATTCTTTTCCTGATAGTATTTATGTAAAAATTCTGCATTTACCGACGTTGGGATATTTTGGTAATGAAGTTGATTGATAGCTAATATATTTTGCTCAAATACCCATTTAGATATATGTTGACTATGGATTTCTGAACTTACCTGGTCTTCTTGATTTCGGCAATTCTTTACTCCCTCCTGAAACCTGAACTCATTAGTGTTGCTTTGATAGTTGAACACCCCATACATTTTTTTGATAACCGAGATACATTGCAGAAATGCGTTTTCGTTTTTACTGAGGCTTTTTCTATTGTAGAATATTGATTCACTTTCGATTGTTTTGACTATTTCTGCTTCAGATAATTTTTTTGGTGAACTATCTTGATAGAATTCATTAATATTTATTCGTTCTGCTAAGAGTTGTGAGTCACTAATTAGATTTTTGGATTGAACAGATTCTTTGTTATTACATCCCATACCTAGCACGGCGATCCCAACAAATTTTATGATCTTAATTTTTATTTTTCCGACAACAGTCTTTCTTTGTTTCCATTTTGTGCTCGACATGGTTCCTCTCTGTTCTTCGTAATTTGCACCTCCCGACCAATTGTGGCATGGTAGTGCCGTTTGACTGACAGTTGGTTAGTCTTAATTATGTTCTTTTGGGGTACAGCCACCCCGATCTTTCAGGAGGCTTTATGAATTGGAAACACTTGGCACTGGCAGGTGCTTTGATCGCAAGCTGGGTTCTGCCCACACAAGCGCAGCAGCGCTTCGTTTCAATTGGCACCGGTGGTGTGACCGGTGTCTATTACCCAACTGGCGGGGCAATCTGCCGCTTGGTCAATAAGGATCGCAAGAAGCACGGCATCCGCTGTTCGGCCGAATCCACAGGTGGATCGGTGTACAACATCAATACCGTTCGTGAAGGCGAATTAGAATTTGGTGTTGCTCAATCTGATTGGCAGTATCACGCCTACAACGGTACGAGTAAGTTTGCCGATCAAGGCAAGTTCAGTGACTTGCGTGCGGTCTTTTCGGTTCATCCGGAGCCCTTCACGTTGCTCTCTCGTGGCGATAAGCCGATCCGTCGTTTTGAAGACCTGAAAGGATACAAGGTCAATGTTGGTAATCCTGGTTCTGGTCAACGTGCTACGATGGAAGTCGTCATGGAAGCCTTTGGAATGAAGATGAGTGACTTTGCCTTGGCAGCTGAGCTCAAAGGTTCCGAAATGGCCCAGGCACTTTGCGATGGCAAAATCGATGCGATGATCTACACCGTTGGCCATCCAGCAGCAGCGATCACCGAAGCGGTCACCACCTGTGACGTGGATCTGGTGGATGTCAAAGGTGCCCCAATCGATAAGCTGGTACGTGAAAACAGCTTCTATCGAGTCGCATCCATCCCGGGTGGCATGTATGCTGGAAATGATCAGGAGACATCGACCTTTGGTGTTGGTGCAACTGTGATCACTTCAGCAAAAGTTCCGGACGACGTAGTCTATATAGTGGTCAAGGCGGTCTTTGACAACTTTGCTGATTTCAAAAAGTTGCATCCTGCTTTTGCGAATCTGAAGGAAGACCAAATGATCAGTGATGGTCTCTCTGCTCCACTGCATCCTGGAGCAGTCCGCTACTACAAAGAGCGCGGCTGGATGTAAGCTGACAGGCAGTGACTTCGGTGACTGCCTTGATGCCTCCCGAGTTGCATGTCTACTTCTCCTCCCACCTCAGATCAACCGATCGGTGACGCGCGGGTACGTGTTCTCTCTGGAACTTCTGCCCGTGCAGTTTTTCTTCTCTACGTACTTTGGTCCCTTTTCCAGGTTTATGTTGCCAGCAGCATTCCCTTTTGGCTCTCCAGCCTGACCGGAATCAGCCTTGTCTTCAACAATCAGGAAGTGCGCCAATTGCACCTTGCGTTCGGCTTGGTGCTCGCGATGTTGCTCCACCCTCTTGGAAAAAACAGCACTCAGCCCATTCCTTGGTACGACATCCTGCTGGCCTTACTGGGAGCCAGTAGTTGCCTCTACCTGCTCGTCTTCAAAGACAGCATTGCAGATCGTGCGGGACTTCCAACCACCTCTGATTTGATCATTTCTACGATTGGTCTTTGTTGCCTTGGATTGGCGGTCTACCGTGCTCTTGGTTTGCCACTACTTGTTGTAGCTGGAGTGTTCCTGTCTTACGTCTTTTTCGGTGACAAGTCATTCATTCCAGAAGTCATTCAGTGGAAAGGGGCCTCACTGAACAAGGCGCTTTGGCATTTCTGGATGCAGACGGAAGGTGTCTTCGGGGTCGCACTGGGGGTCTCCTCCTCAATGATCTTTCTCTTTGTCCTCTTTGGCGCCTTGCTTGAACGGGCCGGAGCCGGACAGTATTTCATCCAGCTCGCATTTGCCCTGCTCGGACACTTCCGTGGTGGTCCAGCGAAGGCGGCAGTGGTGGCCTCAGCTCTTTCAGGACTCTATTCTGGATCCTCGATTGCCAACGTGGTGACCACTGGCACCTTCACAATCCCGTTGATGAAGAAGACCGGCTTTACTGCTGAGAAGGCTGGTGCCGTGGAAGTTGCTTCTTCGACAAACGGCCAACTTACCCCTCCAGTGATGGGAGCTGCGGCCTTTCTGATTGCTGAATTCACCGGAACACCATATCTCTCGCTGATTCGTCACGCCTTCCTGCCAGCGTTGGTCTCCTACATCGCCCTGCTCTACATTGTGCATTTGGAAGCCCTGAAGCTTGGACTGGAAGGGCACCCACGTCCCCCTGCTCAGACAACACTACTGCAGCGAGTAACTGGGGTGCTGGCAGGTTTTGTGGGAATGGGCCTGCTGAGCATGGTGGTCTACTTTGGTTTCGGTTGGCTCAAAGATGTTTTACCTGGGCTAACACTCGGTGCTGCTGCCTTGTTGGTTGCTGGATTCTATCTTTTTCTAGTTTGGCTGGCTTCGAAGCTACCGGATTTGGATCAATCTGGAGAAGTGATTGATCTGGAGAAGCTTCCACCAGCAGGAACGATTGCCCTCACAGGTTTGCACTACTTGTTACCGATTGTGGTGTTACTCTGGTGCGTATTGATCGAACGACTCTCACCGGCCTTGTCTGCCTTTTGGGCAACAATCGTGATGGCGACTGTGTTGGTCACCCAACATCCACTCAAGGCTTGGTTCCGTGGAGAAAACCAATGGAGTGAACGATTTCAACAGGGAATGCAGGATCTTTGGCGCGGACTAGCTAAAGGTGCTGAGAACATGATCGGCATTGGCGTGGCGACTGGAGTGGCTGGTGTGATCATCGGTACGGTTTCACTGACTGGGGCCCACCAGGTGATTGGGGAATTTGTAGAGATGCTCTCCAGCGGTAGCTTGATTCTGATGCTTCTGCTGGTCGCTGTGATGAGCCTGTTGCTGGGGATGGGCTTGCCCACAACAGCCAACTATATTGTGGTCTCCTCGTTGATGGCTCCGGTTATTGTGTCTCTGGGTTCTCAGAACGGGTTGATCGTACCACTGGTTGCGGTACACCTGTTTGTCTTCTACTTCGGAATCTTGGCTGATGACACTCCCCCAGTTGGACTAGCCGCTTTTGCAGCAGCTGCAATCAGTCAAGGGGATCCCATCAAAACTGGTATTCAAGGATTCACGTACGATATCCGAACAGCGCTGCTGCCTTTTCTTTTCCTGTTCAATACCGAGCTGTTGTTGATTGATGTCAGCTGGTTCAAAGGAATTTTAGTATTTCTGGTAGCTGCTTCGGCAATGATGCTCTTCGCTGCTGCAACCCAGGGCTACTGGTTGGTGCGGTGTCGCTGGTGGGAGACGATTGTCCTGTTGCTGGTGGCTTTCACGCTGTTCCGTCCAGGCTACTGGCTAGATCAATGGCAGGAACCTTGGCAGCGCTATGCTGGAACAGAATTGACAGAGCAACTGGAACAGACGGGGCGTAACCTGACAGTGCGGCTGGATGTCGAAGGGCCTGATTTTGATCGTCCAGAAGAACTGAACAGCCTGACAATTCTGCTGGAGCTTAAGGCCAGCCAGTCCCTGCAGCAAGCGCTGGATGAGAACGGAATTCTAATCCAGGTGGATGCCGAGAATGTTATTCTTGAAGAACCCATGCCTGGTTCCATCTACTTCCAGCCTTTCCAGCGTTTTGACTTCTACATGGATGATCCCGTACGCTTGATTGCGGTGCTTGAGCCACAAACCAATCGACCTGCCAAGGAGTGGTTTTATCTACCGGCATTGGCTTTGCTGGCCTTGGTTTGGTTCGCTCAACGTCGTCGCTCCCATCTTGCCTCAGCTCAAGGATGACCATGTCGGTTTCTCATGTCTTTCCGCGTCGTTCAGATTCTCAGTTGCCCACTGCTGTTGCTGGCGAAGGTTGCTGGTTGACGGATGCCAAGGGCCAGCGCTACCTGGATGCTTCCGGAGGTGCTGCGGTATCCTGTCTCGGTCATTCGGCCAAACCGGTGCTGGATGCGATCTGTCAACAACTGCAGCAACTGGCCTATGCCCACACCAGCTTCTTCACGACGGAGCCTGCAGAGCGGTTGGCTGATTTGTTGATCCAGCATGCTCCGGGCAATCTGGATCGGGTCTATTTCGTCAGTGGTGGTTCGGAAGCGATGGAGGCCTCACTTAAACTGTGTCGTCAGTACTTTCTGGAAATCAATCAGCCACAGCGAAGTCACGTGATTGCTCGACGTCAGAGCTACCATGGCAACACGCTGGGGGCGCTCAGCGCAGGAGGCAACCAGTGGCGACGGCAACCATTCGAACCCTTGCTCTCCAGTGGTGTTTCACACATTTCACCCTGCTATCACTACCGTGGTGCTGAACCTGGCGAGTCTCCAGAAGAATATGGACTGCGAGTGGCCAATGAACTGGAAGCTGAAATCCTGCAGGTTGGTCCGGAACGAGTCGCTGCCTTCCTCGCAGAACCAGTGGTGGGAGCTACGTTAGGAGCTGTTGCACCAGCTCCCGGTTACTTCCGAAGAGTCCGAGAGATTTGTGATCAATACGGGGTACTGCTGGTGCTGGATGAGGTGATGTGTGGGATGGGCCGCACTGGCTCTCTCTTCGCCTACGAGCAGGAAGAGATTGCGCCGGATGTTGTGTGTGTCGCCAAGGGCCTTGGAGCCGGATTGCAACCGATTGGAGCGATGCTCTGCACAGACACGATCTACCAGGCGATTGCCCAGGGGAGTGGGTTTTTTCAACACGGACACACCTACCAGGGACACCCGACGGCCTGTGCCGCTGGGGTTGCTGTTCTCCAGGAGATGCTTTCACAGAATCTCCTTGCGCAGGTGAAAGAAAAAGGTGAACGCTTATACCAAGCCTTGCAAAATCAATTTGCCGAACATCCGAATGTGGGGGAGGTCCGTGGTCGAGGTCTCTTCCTTGGGATCGAGTTGGTCCAAGATAAACAAACGAAAGAGCCTCTCAATCCGAACTTCAACCTTCCGGAACAGATTCGCCACACCGCAATGCAGCATGGCCTGCTCTGCTATCCGATGGGTGGAACGATTGATGGTCGAAGAGGACATCACATCCTGTTGGCTCCACCGTTCATCATCAATGAGGAAGAGTTAGATCTGATCGTGAGCCGGCTCTCTTCTACTCTGAATGCCATCCTCCCTGTACTGGATCAAGCTGCATGACATATCTGATGGTGGCTCCGAATGGCGCCCGCAAGACCAAGATCGATCATCCTGCTCTGCCCGTAACTTCGCCAGAATTGGTACAGACCGCCCTGGCTTGCTGGGAGGCAGGAGCGCAGGGTCTACATGCCCACATCCGCAACGCAGATCAGTTACATCTATTGGATGCTGGACGCTACCGGGAACTTCTCGCCCTGTTGAAGGAAACAGTTCCAGATCTGGAAATCCAGGTGACCACGGAAGCGGCTGGCACCTATCAGGCTCCTGAACAACGCCAACTGGTGTTGGACTTGCGTCCAGATTGGATCTCGTTGTCGGTTCGGGAAATGGCACGGGAGCCAGACAGCAAGGTTGTGCGGGATTTCTACGCTGAATTGTCCCAAAGCCAAATTCGCATCCAACATATCCTCTATGGCGCGAATGACCTACGACAGCTCTTCGAGTGGCTCGCTCAGGATGTGGTGCTTCGTCCAGCATCTCTCTCGATCCTCTGGGTTCTCGGGCGCTATTCCTCTGATGGCAACAGTGATCCGGCTGAGTTGAATCAGGTTGAGACTACCCTGCAGGCGCTGGGAACTGATATTCCAGAACAAGTGATGGTTTGTGCCTTTGGTTTAGGCCAAATCCCCTGCCTGATCGAAGCGGCAAAGCGGGGTTGGGACTGTCGGGTGGGTTTTGAGAATGGCTGGTGGACGCATGACGGTTCAATTGCGCAGGACAATGCAGACCTACTACAGGACTTGCGTGATCAGCTGGGTCAGCGGGAAATGATTGTTTGAAGAGGAAGAGGAAAGTACACTCTGGCTAATTGGCTGATCACATCAGCGATTCAACACTTACCAACAGGAGCAGCAGATGGATCTTGGATTGAAGGGCAAGAAAGCGTTAGTGACCGGTGGAACCAAGGGAATCGGACGGGCGATCGTGGAGGCTTTTGTAGGAGAGGGCACGCACGTGGCCTTCTGCGCGCGCAATGCCGCCGAAGTGCAGCAGGCCCAGGACGACCTGAGTGGCAAAGGCCCGACGGTGCTGGGAACCGCTCTCGATGTGGGGAACAAGGAAGCGCTGGAGCAATGGGTCCACGATTCTGCCAAGGCCTTGGGTGGTCTAGACATCGTCGTCTGCAACGTCAGCGCATTGGCGATTCCAACCAGCGAAGAGAACTGGCAGGCTTCCTTCAACATCGACGTGATGCACACGGTCCGGACTTGTACCACGGCGATCCCCTATCTTGAGCAGAGCGACTCGGCTTCGATCGTCAATATCTCAAGTGTCTCTGGACGAGAAGCTGACTTTGCTGGTGGACCTTATGGCACCGCCAAGTCTGCGATCATCGCCTACACCGCTCACCTCTCCTTCTCGCTGGCAGCCAAGAACATTCGGGCCAACAGTGTCTCTCCGGGCAACACCTACTTCCCTGGTGGGGTCTGGGAAAACATCGAGCAGGGCAACCCAGACCTGTTCAAGCTGGCGATGGACCTCAACCCAACCGGACGCATGGGCACGGTTGAAGAACAGGCCTTCCCTGTATTGATGCTGGCTAGTCCATTGGCTTCCCGCATCTCTGGAACAAATCTAGTTGCTGATGGTGCCCTGACCCGTGGGGTTCAGTTCTAAATCGGATCAGAGTTGGTTTTCTGGAGACGAACTTTGAACCCTACTTTAAACCAGATTGCTGGTCTCAAAAGGGTTGATTAACTGGATGCTAAGGTCTGCAAAATCTTGGGTATTGCGTGTCACGAGCACCAGTCCGTGTGCCGTTGCTGTTGCTGCTAGCAGTCCATCAATGACAGGAACTGTGTGAAGAGATGAGAGACGGCCCCATTCCTGGCTGATGGCAATGTCCACGGGAAGAATCTGGCTCTGGAAACTTATTTGGAGTTGCTCGAGCCAAAGATCTAACACGTTGGCTTTCCTCGCGTCTCTTCCCCGCAGCCCTTCAATGCCTTTTTGAATCTCTCCAAGTACCAGGACGCTCAGATAAAGCGACTCTTCCTCTAGATTGCTGTACCAAGCAGCCACGTTAGGATGGCAGCGTGGCCCTTTGCGAATTTCTGAGATGATGTTGGTATCCAGTAGATACTTCACCACTCAGAAACTCGTCCCAGATCCTGAGTACGATCAAGGTTCAGATCCTCGAAATCAGGGCCAGTAGTTAATAGAGTTTTGAGAGTCGGAGCAGGACTGGCCGCGATTTCACGCAGCAGTGTACGAGTGCGATGGGCGCATTGGGGATTCTTGAGAGCCTTGGCAGCTGCCTTGAGTAAAGGAGCATCCTCGGCGGGGACCTGTACTTCAACGCGTACAATCCCCAAACTTTTCTGGCGCTTGCGGTGACGGACAACATAGTTGCTAAGTGGGCTGTTCATAAAAACCTTTGAATATTTCCGGAAACATTTCCGGAAATATTCTCTCATGGTCCACTAAGGATTGTCAACGGGTTGAGCAACCGAGCTTTTCCAAGTCCGTGAGCACAGAAATGTGAAATCAGCTCTTGAGCACCTTCCATGTGCCTGGGGGAACTTCCAGGCAGGCTTCAATGGCGACGGTAGCGATCACGGAGACGGTGTCGTGCACCTCGTCCACCACATTCATTCCCCCCTTGGTCACTTCGACTGACACATTCCCCCGCGGCAATTCACGGGCAACGACATCCCGATCGACCTTATCGGGTTCCTGCACTCCGACGGTGACGTTCACCTGCATCTTCTCATGGGAGATATCGAGGGAGCGGAACAGGATCAGCGAGCTGTGGTGAATTGCATCCTGGACGGCCCGACAGGCTGCCTTGGTGTAGTTCCCACCGTAGAGATCATTGCCGGTACCAATTTCAAGAATAAGACGTTGCATCAGTGATCTCCGGGTTCAAGGTCGAGGTAAACAACCACGGCAACATTGGCGACCGTGGTTGTGCCCAGTCCGTTCGGCTGGGGAATGTCGAGTCCCCCGTGGACGACGCTCACCGAGCTCTTGCCGTGGGGAATCAGTTTTTGAACCTGCGCCACGTCAACCTGATCGGGCTGCTGTACAGCAACCTCTAGTTCAACAATCATGTCTGCTGGAGTTCCTCCGAAAACAAAGGGAAGACTGAGTGAGTTGCGGTAGAGAGCATCCTGGACGGCTCGACAGGCAGCCTTGGTGTAGTTCTGGCTGACCAGGGATACTCCCATGCCCAACTCCATCACCATTCTGGTTTTTGCCATGAATCTTCAAGGGTATTGGGTTAATCAATAGCGGACTTCCAATTGTGGAAGCAGCAACGACAAGTTCTTCTCCGAGAGACAACGCTGGATTGAAATCGGAAAGCAGAGATCATCGGGGGATTGACTGCAAAAGTAAAATGGATAGCACATCCAGCGGTTCTATCCACTCATCGCATCAGGGAAAGCAACGATGGCCCAACTCGAATCACAGCGTCACCTCTTCGAGATTCCTCCAGAGATCGCCTACTTCAACTGCGCTTACAATGCACCCTTGTTGGTTGAGTCAGCCGAGGTGTTGGTCGAGGGTGCGTTGTCGAAGTGCCAACCATGGCAGCGCAAGCCCAATGATTTTTTTGATGATGCTGAGCAATTCCGGAAGCTGGCTGCAAGAGCACTGGGTGGGAATCCAGAGTGCTATGCGGTGATCCCCTCTGCCAGTTACGGGACTTCGACGGTGGCCCGGATCTTTGAGGAGAAGCTCGGTCGAGGCGATGAAATCATTGTACTGGAGAAAGCTTTTCCTTCAGAATACCTACCCTGGCAGCGGCTCAGCCAAGTTACCGGAGCCCAACTGGTAGTTGTGCAGGCGCCAAAGGACTTCAACTGGACCCAGGCTGTGCTGGATTGCCTCACACCTCAAACCAAGCTAGTGGCCATCCCCAATTGTCACTGGACAAATGGTGCACGGCTCGATCTATTGGCAATCAGTGAGGCCACCCATTCATTGGGAGCTTGCCTGAGCCTGGAACTTACTCAGTCGTTGGGTGCTCTGCCCTTGGACATCGAGCGAGTACGTCCCGACTTCATGGTGGCGGCCGGCTACAAGTGGTTGCTCTTTCCGTATGGACTGAGCCTGTTTTATGCGGATCCACGCTGGCACGGTGAACGACCATTGGAGGAGACCTGGCTCAGTCGGGAGGGTGCGGAAGTCTTTGAAAGACCGTTGGATTACGCGGCTAGTTATCAAGCAGGGGCAAGACGCTTTGAAATGGGGCAGAAGAGCATTCCCTCGTTGTTGCCAGGGGGATTGGTTGCGTTGCGGCAACTGGGGGACTGGGGAGTGACAAACATCGCAGACACTTTGGAAGCGATCAATGATTGGATCGCTGATGTGCTGGAAGAACAAGGCTGGACTCCGGTTCCCAAACAACACCGCAGTCCTCACCTGTTGGGAGCGTTGTCAAAGCGAGGAGTGTCTGAAGACTTTGTGGGGAAACTGGCTGAGCAAAATATCTTCGTTAGTTACCGAGGAGGGTCGCTGAGAATTGCTCCCCATCTTCATATCAATGAGCAGGATTTGGAGAGGTTTCTTAGGGTGTTGAGCGATAGTTGAATGTTTGCAGGAAGATTGACAGTCTTCGATATTGGTACTCTCCTCAGAAAAGCTCAAAAGTACCTTAAGTCACTGTCCATGAAAAGTAGGCAGAACTACTCTGGATTGAGGCAGTCCTAAAGTTCAAGAGCACAGCTTTTAGAATCAATGTAGAAAAACTGAAAAAGGAAAGCAGCTTTTGGCTCTCCCTCGGATCTTCGCAGACAATTGGGTAGTACTCGTGATAGACTAGAATTTTAGTCAGTTTTGAAATCCTGCTTTTTTGGCTCTACAGCGGAGAATCACGATGTACCTCAAGCACCTGACCTGGCGCGAGACCGAACAGTACCTGCAGCAAAAACAAAGCATCATCATACCGATTGGTTCGCATGAGCAGCACGGCCCCAATGGGATGATCGGTACCGATATCATCTGTCCGGTACGGGTTGCTGAAGACCTCTCCCAGGAAACCGACATCCTGATCGGCCCTTCCATCGAAGTGGGCATGGCTCAGCATCACCTGGGCTTTGCCGGCTCCATCACCGTCCGCCCCACCACGTTGATTTCGATCATTGAAGACTATGTGAAAAGTCTGGCGAAGCATGGCTTCACACACTTCTTCTTTTTGAACGGACACGGAGGCAACATCGCCACGGTCAAGGCCGCCTTCGCAGAAATTCACGCAGAGGCCAGCCTTGGACGAGCCCCTGTTCAGCAACCAGAGCTGGAGCTGGTGCTCCACAACTGGTACCAGGGACGACGAGTGACCGAGATGAGCAATCGCTATTTCCCCGGGATCGAGGGTAGTCATGCGACGCCTTCAGAAATTTCACTGACCTTCCACGCTTACCCGGAACACACCAAGCCCGCTGTGCCAATGGAACCGCGAGTGGCCCGTGGAGGTTCATTCGGTAGCGCAGTAGATTATCGCCGCAAGTTTCCAGATGGTAGGATCGGCTCTGATCCCTCTGGCGCAACTGCCAAGATTGGTGCTGAACTGTGCCAGGCTGCAGTCACGGATGCGTTGGATGCTCTGCGTTATCAGGGATTCCTCTAAGAACTTATCCGTAAATAGCGTTCACCTTGTTGAGGGTGATCATCGCTACGGCCAGAGCAGTGAGGGCATAGTAGGAGCGGTCGGTTTTCTCATACCTTGGGAGGAGTTTGCGGAAGCGGTTGAACCAGGAATGAGTCAATTCAACGACCCACCTTCTCGCCTTGTATTTCGGACGATTTTTAATGTCTTTTTTTCCTCTCCTCGGGGTCGGATGTGGGGAAGGAAACCATAGCGGCGGACGGTCTCCTCTTTGCCAACATACCCAGCGTCCAGACACAGGTTGCGCTCTGAGGATTCCGTGGCCAGTGGTTGAACCACAGCGGTCTGTAGCAAAGGTTCCAGCGCCACGCTGTCATGCCGGTTGGCGGCGTTGACGTGTAGCGAGAGCGGGACGCCAAGTTCGTCGACAAGCACGTGTCGTTTCGTTCCTTTTTTTTCCCCGATCCGTCGGGTTCGGACCGACAGATTCTTGGGCCAGGGGCGCTTCGAGGTTCGAGCCATCAGCGGCTTGCCACTCCCAGGAGATCCCTTGCAATTCGTCGTATTCGGCCAGTCCACGTTGCCAAAGTTTTTCAAAAAGACCGGCAGCGGCCCATTGTTGAAATTTCTGATGCAGAGCCGAGGAACCGAGCCCTTCAAATTTCTCTCGGGGCAGAGCGTTCCAGATGATCCCGGTGCGTAAGACGTAGACGATGGCCGAGAAGTAGAGACGGTTGGAGTACTTGGGTATGCGGCCACCGCCTCGTTTGCGTCGGTAGACTTTGTGAGGATCTCGGGTATCTGTCGGGATCAACGGTTCGACCAACTCCCAGAAGGCAGCGGAAATTTCCCAGGTCTTGGTTCTTGCCATCTGGTTCTCCTGATCAAAGGGGAGGTGCTAAGGGTCCCAAAAGGATGATCAGGATCCAGGAGAAACGTAATCTTTTTGTTGTCGGATAAGTTCTAAGCCTCTTGCTGAGATGTTGATGCCTGAACCAAAGAACCTAGTCCAGCTGAAGGTGCGGGGTCTCTTCGGTCGCTTCGATTATGATCTCCCGATCACTCGTACGGATTCCCCGATTGCGATTCTGACGGCCCCCAATGGCTATGGTAAGACCCACCTGCTGCACATGATTGATGCCTTGGCCCGTCAGGACTACCTGGAGTTGAGCTGCTACACCTTCGACTCGCTGGAGATCCAGCTGGCAGATCAATCCCAAATGATAGTCACTCGCATGAACATGGAAGGGAACTCAGAGATCTGTCGGATGGACTTGAAGGAACGGTCTCTCGGCACGGAGCAGGAACAGCGGGCCAGCGTGGCGGTTCATCCTCAATGGGGGGCGCGTTGAGAGAGCGAAGAGACTGATTCGGTTGCTACAGAGTGGCCAGAACGCCGCAAGGAATTTCGGAACCCCACGGATCCCCGTGCTCATGTGCCTCACTGGGTGCAGGCTTGGCATCAGCGACTACAGCGGGTCAGCATGCTGCCTTCGGTGCGTCTGCCAGTCCAGTCAAGCATGTGGGCTGAAATGGGTGGAATGTCCGAAGGGTCGAAGTTGGATACCGTTCGGGAGCAGATTCAGCGTTCGGTGCAACAGTCTTTGAAAGATTATGCCCAGACGGTTCGTGAACACGAACGCAACCTACCACAGTCTCTGCTTCAAGCCTTGCAGGGTCAGGAAGAGGTCTCAACAGAGGAATTACGAGATCTATTTGAGCGTCTTCAGGAGCAGGAGCGATGCCTGGAGGAATTGCAACTGATCAGCTCGGGTACGACAGAGAGCATTCTACCCACAGGAGCAAACTACCTTGCTGAACAGGGGCGGCTGTTATGCTGCTACTGTGAGAACATCCTGGAGCGCTTTCACACGCTTCAGTACTGTGCCCACCGCCTGAAATTGTTGCTGGATACACTCAATCTCTGGCTACATCGCAAGCATTTCCAGACAGATTCCACGGGCCAACTCGAATTGCGTGTTATGGATCGCAATGGTGAGTTACGGCAGTCCCTCTCACTGGACAAGCTCTCTTCCGGAGAACAACAACTGGTCTACCTGCTGGGCCTGTTGATCTTTGATACTCAACCCAAGCAGCTCGTGTTGTTGGATGAACCCGAACTTTCGCTGCATCCAGCTTGGCAAGACGACTTCCTTCCGCTGCTTCAGCAGATTTGTGAACTCAACGACTGCTATCTGTTGATGGCCACGCACTCTCCTTCCCTCGTAGGTGACGACTGGAACATTGTCTGTGAACTTGCCGATCAGGTAGAGAACTGATGCCCAGTACGCTGCTGGCGAGTCAGCGCAATCCGGTTCGTATTCTCAACCAGGTCCGTATGCGCCACAGCCAGTCTCGTAAGTTGACGCTACTGGTCGAGGGGCCTTCTGATCGTAAGTTTTTTCTCAACTGGCTGCGGGAGGAACAGCTGCGTGTTGAACCTCTGCAGGGTCGCCAGCAAGTGGAAGCCGTCTGGCGTCTGGCTTGTAAGCAACCAATCCAACCTCCGCTGATTTGTCTGGTCGATCTGGACTACGACCAGCTGCTGGGTCGTGAACTGGTTGAACATGAGCGCTTTATCTATGTCTCGGCACGGAGCCTGGAGGAAGAAGCCGAAGCCAATGATCTGGAAGGAGTACTGGTTCGCTCGGATGCCTTGCGTAAGCTGTTCTACGAGAAATTACCAGAGAGGATTCTGGATGAGCAGGAAGACCTGGTTGCCTACCTGAAGCAACAACGCGAAGCCTTGCGTAAGGCTGCTTCTCTGATTGGTGCCTATCGTGCTGCGGCTCAATTCTTCTACTCTGAATTTCACCGTGGGTACTGGGATCGAGATGCTTTGCAGATTGGTGCAGCCGAATTTTTGGACCCACCCACCCTACAAATTCAAGAAGACAAACTAAGGGAAATCGTTGTGGCCAGCGCCCTCCACAAACCTGATCACGATTGGATGGTCAATCGGGCTCAGCAGCTGTTTGCAGAGTACGGTTCAGGCTGGAATCTCTGTCGGGGTCATGACCTCAGCAAACTCCTAGCCTTGCACCTGAACGCACTTGGACGAGAGAATCTCTCACAAGCCGATGTTGAATCCTTGCTTCGTGCAAGCTTCGAAACAGCGATGGTGCAACAAACCCAGTTTGGTCAATGCTTCGTGGAACTGGAAAAGAAATTGCGCAAGGCTTTGTTACGGTGACGTTTTGATTACCTGAAATGGAATGGGGTCAATTTCGCTTCGAAGCATCGAGGACACTTCCTACCAGTTCTCAAAATAGACAACCTGTTTTTCATCTGCTAATCTAATTTATTTACTTCTCATCTGCATCGCCTCAGGAGCCAACAGCACAATGTCCGGAGTCAATCCCTACATCCAGCAACCCGATTTTGTCCTCCCGCAGAAGCCCTACAAGATCACTTTCTTACCGGCTGATGTCACGGTTGAGGTGCAGCCAGCAACGCTGCCTCATCCTCAGGATGGGCTCCCTGGCTCTCTGCTAGCCAGTGCTCTGGAAGCTGATCTCGACATAGATCATTCCTGTGGAGGGGTCTGTGCCTGTTCGACCTGCCACATCTGGGTGCGTTCCGGAATGGAAAGCTGCAATGAAGCTACTGAGGATGAGGAAGATATGCTGGACATGGCCCCTGGACTACAGCCAAACTCCCGACTGGCCTGTCAGTGTGTGCCTGATGGAACGAGTGATGTGGTCGTGGAAATTCCGGATTGGAATCGCAACCTGGTGAGTGAAGGTCACTGAAAGGACGATATGATTACGCTGACCGAAAATGCGGCAAAGGAGATCCGCAAAATCATGCAGGAGCAGCAGCTGGAAGAAAATGTGTTCATCCGAGTGGGAGTCAAGGGTGGTGGATGTTCTGGCTTCACCTATACCTTTGATTTCGATGCCCGTAAAACTCGCTTTGACCTCGATTTCGAATCACAGGGGATGCAGGTCGTTGTGGACAAGAAGAGCTATCTATACATCAAGGATACAGAAATTGATTGGAGCTACAGCCTGATGGATCGTGGATTGCGCTTCAACAACCCTTCCGCAAAGTCTTCCTGTGGCTGCAAAACTTCCTTCCAGTTTGAAGCACCTGTTCAGGAAAACGTCTTTCAACCCACTTGGTAAAACCGATGAGCGCTGAACTTTGCGAACAAATCAAACAAGCCGTTCAGATAGCCCTTCCAGACGCCGAGGTGGCAGTCACTGGCGGTGGTGGTCACTTTTCTCTGGAGGTCATCTCCTCAGCCTTTGAGGGCAAGGGTCTGCTGGCTAAGCAACGGCTAGTCTATGGTGCTTTGACCGAACTGATGGCTGGGGAACACGCACCAGTCCATGCCATCGATTCATTGAAGACTCTCGCGCCGGAATGAGATCCGGCTTCACCTGGCTGGAACTCCTCCTGGCGACTTCGGTCGCTGCCGTCTTTCTGGCACTCGCCCAGGGACCGCTGCTGCACTTCTCCTCGCTACTCACCGATCAATACACTACCTCCGCGAAGCAACGCCAACTGGATCGCTTTCTATTGATGCTCAAGACGGAGTTGATCCAGGCTGGATATGCACTGGGAGATGATGCCGAACCAGTACAAGTCTCTTCAGATGAAGTACTCTTACTGGCAGATCTCAATCGTGATGGGGACCTGAATGATACCCGAGAGCGCATCTCCTATCGTTTTCGTGCTGCTGATAAGAAACTTCAACGTCGTCCCGGAAGTGGGAGTTATCAAACCCTAGTTGAAGAAGTTGGAGCTATCTCTTTTTCCCTCGGTCCTGGTCGTGATCTGCCGATGTCACCACCCCAGCACTGTTTGGGAGTAGGAGTTCGTTTGGATCCAGATGCAGAAGATATATCCTACACCCTCTGTCCGATTTTTCTCTGAGTAAGCTATGTCCACACTGCGTCTGCAACTTCATTATCCAGACATGCCAGTTCCTCAGCGGGCTCATCCCAAGGATGTGGGTCTTGACCTAACAGCAATGGCGGTGGAGCCACACAATGAACGACTTTTTTTCATCGACACGGGTGTCTCGGTCGAACCTCCGGAAGGATATTACGTGGAGGTGGTTGCTCGCTCCAGTTTGTCCAAGACGGATTTCATTCTGGCCAATTCAGTTGGTATCATTGACCCAGACTACCGAGGTCGAATTCGGCTAGCGCTACGATACTTGGGAGAAGAATCTGGGGTGGACGCTGCAGCAGAACTGATTGGGCGTCGAGTGGCTCAGCTGATCTTACGTCGCCGAGAGGAAGCTACTGTGGAAGTTGTCAGTGAGTTGGGAGCAACTGTCCGAGGTGCGGGAGGCTTTGGTAGCAGTGGAAGCTGAAGCTGCGTCTGCACAACAATTTGGCAGTTTCCAAGACCTTGAAGATGCTGGCTCATCTGCAAAATTTGTTGATCTTACGTGAGTTCCCGATACCATTTTGCGAACAGCCTGCCCAAACCGTGACGAGCTTGGATTCGTTGAATGAATAGATCATCAGAATCACTTCGGCTAGTTTAGAAAGCCGATCTCCTAGAGCAATTAGCTCATCGACCAGCACGACACTTTTATCAATTCGCTTTCACATTGGGTGAAGAAGAAAAGGGCGGACCCGCTTCCTGGCCAATACTGCCAGCCTCCTCCTTGTTTGACCTGAGTTTCATGAAAGATCGAGAAGAAAGTGCCTTGGTTCAGGCCAAGAAACAACTACAGCAATTTTGGCAAGACACCGGTGTGACTTGTGACGAGCGCTTGCTGAAGGCGTTCCGCCAGTTGTATCGAGAAGAGTTTGTGAGCCCGATTCACCGGGAAAACGCCTACATGGACTACCCGCTGCCGATTGGTTCCAACCAGACCATCTCTCAACCCACTACCGTGATGACGATGCTCCGCTTGCTGGAAGTGGCTCCACAACATCGAGTGCTCGAAGTTGGCGCTGGTAGCGGTTACAACGCTGCCCTGCTGGGTCTGCTGGCCAAGCAGGTGGTCTCACTGGAATGTCGAAGGGAACTGGTTGAAATGGCTTCTCAAAATATACGTCGAGCGGGCATTCAGAATGTGGAAGTCCGTTATAGCGATGGAAAGATTGGTGTTCCAGAGTTGGCGCCGTTTGATCGGATCATTGTCACCGCAGCGGCGGCTCGCTTTCCCAATGATCTCTGGGAGCAATTGGCTGAAGGAGGGATCCTCGTGGTTCCGGTGGGAGATCCCTATTCCTGCGTAATGACTAGGGCGGAGAAGAGCGACGGCAAACGACACGTCACCCGTCATGGTTCCTACGCCTTTGTACCCTTGGTGTAAGAGAGAGATGATTTAATGACTTTTTGGGAAATTTGGCTACAGGCGCTGATCCTTATCTTGATTTTAGGTACCTTTCTCTGGGGAGTCAGTGTTCGGATAAAAAATGCCAGTATTGTTGATATCTTCTGGGGACCAGGCTTTGTGGTCTGTGCTTGGTGGTACGCCTGGCAGTGTGAGTTTGACTCGTGGCGCTCCATGCTGCTGCTTGGACTAGTGACGATCTGGGGACTACGACTTGCCTTGCACATCGGCTGGCGTAACCACGGCAAGGGAGAGGATTATCGCTACCAGCAATTTCGTCAGGATTTTGGACCGGAACGCTACTGGTGGTACAGTTATTTTCAGGTGTTTTTGCTGCAGGGTGGATTGCTTTGGTTCATCTCGGCTCCCTTGCTGGCAGTCCCGTATCTTGCTGCAGAAGAAAATCCTTTCGGCTTGTTTGATGTGTTGGCGCTCTTTTGCTGGGGAGTTGGTTTTGCTTTTGAGGCTGGAGGAGACTGGCAGTTGGCACAATTCAAGGCCAATCCTGCCAACAAAGGTAAGGTGCTAGACCAGGGATTTTGGAAGTATACGCGTCATCCAAACTACTTTGGCGATGCTGCGGTCTGGTGGGGTTATGGATTGTTCAGTGTGGCCAGTGGAAGTTACTGGCCAATGATTGGTCCTCTGTTGATGACCGGGCTGATCATTCAGGTTTCAGGAGTTCGACTGCTGGAACGCACACTGGTGGACGCCAAGCCGGAATATCGGGATTATGTTGAGCGAACGAGTGCCTTCATTCCCTGGCCACCCAAGACTTCCACTTCATCAAGAACGACTTCCCAGCAGGAAAGCTAACCAGCGATTGCTCGGCTGAGACTTGTGCAGACTTGGCAGGTACGCAGAGTGGCGCCAGTTGCTTACCCCCAGCCATAGACTGAAAAGCCCCATCAGTGCAATCTGCGCGTAGGCCCACTTGGAGAAGCCGAAAGAGAGCAGGAGATCATAAGTCCCATGGAGTACAGCAGCAATCAGCCAACCTCCCAGCAATAAGCGAGTGACGGCCGCAGCATCTGCTCCCTGAAGCTGACTAAGGCGAGCTTTGGCAACAAAGTAACCCAAGGGCACACTCATGAAGGCGTGAGCTGGAAGGGTGACCACAGTCCGAGTTGCCACAACGCCTACTCCATACTGCTGAAGATAGAAGCCATTTTCTAACGTTGCAAAACCTAGCGCGACCACTGCACCGTGCAGGATGCCGTCAAAAGGTTCACGCAGATGCCGAGTGGGAAAGCTGAGTAACAACAGTACAAGCAACTTGGCGGTTTCCTCGTTGAAACCTACTAGCATCCAGAACCCAGCTTTGTAGAGTGGCCAGTCTTGGTCCATCCAGAGGAAGGTTTCCTCGGCTCCAGGCCAAAAAAGCGTGTACTTTTCAACGCTGTGGTTGAGCAACAGGGCAATCAGTCCACAGCACATTCCACCGACGAATAGCGCAGCCAATCGGCGTAGACTAGCCCGCTGGTAACGGTGTAGACGATAGAATAGCCATCCCCACATCAATCCTGGGGCAATCAGCAATCCAGCTATTGAAAGCATGATTTGTCTCCAAGGGTTTGCGATTAGTTGGGAATCGTGGCATGTTTCTTCATTTTTTTCATCTTTCTGTATACGACCTGTTCCCAGATTCTTGAGTATCGCATGAACCGCATACCAATGTTGCGCCAGGAAGAGCACACGGAACTGTACTTGTTCGCTGAGGCAATCAAAGATCGTCGCTACTTCCGCAAGATTCCGATGAACCTGCTGCTGGAAATGCTGCGCCTGTCACAGCTTGTGATGTTGTCTCAGGATGAGCAGTTGGTGCACGAGGGTGACAAGGACCCCCCCGAAATGTACATCCTGCTCCATGGTTCGCTGATGGTTACCTCGCAGGGAGAGTTCATTTCTCGCCTGGAATCACCGGGAGATGTAGTTGGAGAGCAGGCAATTCTCTCGCCAGAAGCTCGCACCATGACCGTCACTGCCGAGGTTGACTCCCGTGTGCTTGCGTTCCCAAATGATGTGTTTCGTGTGGCCGAAGAGATGAGCCACATTCCAGCAATTTACCTCAGCTTTGCCAGTATTCTTGCGGAAAAACTGCGGATCACAGAAGCCCAGGCTAAATTGCGACGGAATGCTCGTCCTCAAGGAAATGCCACACCGCCTTGCATTGCGATTGTGGATATCGATAGCCGCGAGCGACGAGTGATCCGAGGTACCCTGAGTACACTCTGGAAGGAAATGAAGATCGTTGAATACGCTAGTCCCAAGGAATTCATTGAGACTCCAGCTGAGCGGCGCTTTGATCTGATCATCCTTGATCCACTTTATGACCATGACTACCATGACGAACAGGAGTTACTCGAAGCCCTCGGTGAGTCAGTGGGCTTGCACAACTGTCCTGTTTTTGCGGTCAGTGAGTGGTGCAACGACGAAAGCAATCGTGAGAAGCTCGCTCAAATGGGTGTTGGGGATTTTCTTGGTCGCCCCTACTCGACGTTCGATCTACGGCACAAGCTTTCTGCTTTCAAGGTAGCCTATTATCGACAACGGGAACTGGAGCAGGTAGAGCATGCAGCTGATACTGACCGGCTGACCAACCTGGCCAATCGACGGCGTATGGATGAGTTCCTGGACGCGCTGGTTACGCTGTATCCGGAGGAGCGTCAGCCCTTCTCGTTGATCATCACGGATGTCGACAATTTCAAACACTATAACGATACCCACGGTCACCAGATGGGAGATGTGGTGTTGGCTTCGATTGCGGCAATCCTCAAACGCAGTGTGCGACGTGGTGACCTAGCGGCTCGCTTCGGTGGGGAAGAATTCGTCGTGCTCCTGCCAAAATGTGATAAACCGGCCGCCCTCAAGATTGCTGAAAAATTGCGCCAGGCAGTGGAGGAAGAAGAGATCCCTTACCAGGAACAGCAACCGTTGGGCAACCTGACCGCAACTTTTGGGGTTGCCACCTATCCCTTCGATGCTGAGAACGTAGATATGTTGCTCAAGCGGGCAGATGAATGCCTCTACCAGGGTAAGGAGGCTGGGCGCAACGTAGTAATTGGAGCAGAAATGCTGCAAAGTACGGCTGCCTGATACAAAAATCCTTGCATTCGCAGCCAAGCTTCCATATTATTCCAAGTTTACCAAATATTCTGGCTCTCCTGAGAGAACTGCGGGAAGCCGCTGCTTCCGTTTGAGATGAAAGTTATGAGGACTCCGTTCGTACGCAAAGAAGACGTAGCCGGTGACAAGCATCCGCGCAACTGGTGGATCGTCGATGCCGAGGGAAAAACCCTGGGACGAGTGGCTACACAGATTGCCCGTGCACTGCGTGGCAAGCACAAGGCCGTGTTCGCCCCACATAGTGATGTCGGAGATTTCGTCATCGTGGTCAACGCAGAAAAAATTGAGGTTACCGGTCAGAAAAGTATGAAGAAGATGTACTATCATCACACGGGCTATCCAGGTGGAATCAAGTCTGCGCGTTTCGAAGAACTACAAGCCCGCAAGCCAGAAACCTTGATTGAGCGAGCCGTCAAGGGAATGATGGCTAAAAATGCTCTCAACCGTGGAATGTTGCGCCGCCTCAAGGTCTATGCAGGATCGGCCCATCCCCATCTGGCTCAGCAACCCAAACCGTTAGAAATTTGAGTCGTTTATGAACGCAATTGTGCAATACTACGGCACTGGCCGTCGAAAATCCTCCGTTGCTCGTGTCTATCTGCGACCGGGTACAGGCAATATTCTGGTCAACAAAGTTCCTCTCGCTCAGTACTTCGGCCGAAGCACTCTACAAATGGTGGTTCGACAGCCTCTGGAACTGACTGAAAATAGTGATCAGTTTGATATCTTCATTAACGTCAGTGGTGGTGGTTTGTCAGGACAGGCGGGTGCCATCAAGCACGGCATCTCACGTGCTCTGCTGGAAGCAAATGAAGAACTACGCCCTCAACTGAAGAAAGAAGGTTTCCTGACACGAGATGCTCGAGCGGTAGAACGTAAAAAATATGGACGACCTGGAGCTCGCAAAAGCTATCAGTTCTCTAAGCGCTGATCATCTTCTAGGTGCCCTCAACAAGGTCGGCACCTCTCTCCACTTCTCAACCGCCACTCACCGGCGGAATCAAAGCATACTCTCCTCCTTCCTCCAAGACTTCATCAGCAACCAAATACGTATCCCGGTAAGCGACTCTTGTGCATTGGAGTACTGGCTTTAGCGTAGGGTGGTTATGCTGTAATTTCGCCAGTAGATCAGTCACGGTACTCCCAGCTTCCAATTCCTGGTTTTTTGCTTCAGGTGGCAAGGATTCCCGTAGCATTGCGAAGGGCTTCAGCATGATTTTCATTGTGGGGCTCTCTAGATGAAGATTTATTCTTTGTTCGTGAAAAACATGAAGTGTGTTGTTTGATGAATACTTCGGTCTCAGATGAGATATTTCTTTAATTAGAAAAATCGAATTCCCTTGTCACCTCTAGGGATGACTTGCCCGATCAAGCAGGCGTTTGGCACTCCAGCTTTGTGGAGCTGGTTCAGAGCCCTTTCTGCTTCTTCAGCGGGTAGACTGACCAATAAACCTCCACTGGTTTGTGGGTCAACCAGCAGTTCCTGCATCACTTGCTGAGCTGGAAATTCAACATCATCCTCCACCAGTTTGCGATTTGCTTGGTTAGTTCCTGTGGTCATTCCACGTTCATACATGGCTGCCGCTTCGGGTAGCCAAGGTAATTTTTCAGTCTCTATTTCGATTGTCGCCGTAGAGCCTTGAGCAATTTCCAGTGCATGGCCGGCCAGTCCAAATCCAGTGATGTCGGTTGCTGCATGAACATTGAAGGCTTGTAGTGTCTCGGCAGCCACCCGATTGAGTGTTACCAACTGCCGAAAACACGCTTCGATTGCTTCCTGACTGACCCAGCCCTTCAGATTGGCATTCAGCAAAACTCCACTACCCAGAGGCTTGGTCAGTAACAGTAAATCGCCGACCCGCGCCCCATTGTTCCTCCAGATTTTTTGGGGATGAACCATGCCGGTGACTGCCAAGCCAAACTTGGGTTCTTCATCTTCGATACTGTGCCCTCCTGCTAATACAGCTCCAGCTTCTAAAATTTTTTCTGCCGCCCCTGCAATAATGCCGTGTAGGATCTCTTGTCCCAGTTTATTGGCTGGGAAAGCCAGCAGGTTTAAGCATGTGAGTGGCCGTCCCCCCATCGCATACACGTCACTGAGGGCGTTTGCCGCAGCAATTTGACCGAAGAGTCGCGGATCATCAGCGGGTGGAGTGATAAAGTCAGCTGTGGTGACCATCGCTTGGGTATCGTTGAGTTGATAGACACCAGCGTCATCACTCGTTTCAAAACCAACTAGCAGATTTGGATCGGCTTGCTGCGGCAAGGAAGAGAGCAGGTTTTTCAACCCGACCGGGTTGAGTTTGGCCGCTCAGCCGCAGGTTTTAGAGAGGCTGGTCAGCGTCGATTTTCGAAAGAAACGTTTCAATTGTGCCATCTATGGTTGTTTAAAAAAGTGGCTCGATTAGGCCAGCAGTTGTGGTGTTTCATTGCGAATCAACACCTGAGGGTCTGGGTTTTTGGGAGGGACAGGTAGTCCCTGGTCGCGCAATAGTGCAACGTGATCCTGCATTCCCCAGCGTGCCTTATACAGACAGTCTTCAATTGAGTGTCCTACTCCTGTGAATCCGGATAGTTCCTCTGAGAAAAATCCAAAGATGATCGGATCTTCAGTAGCTTCGATGATCAGACTGTAGGGGAGATCAAGCATGGTCTTCTCGAATCAGTAGATCTAACAGATATCGTTCAATACCCTGTGGGACACTTTGCTTGGGTCGGTAATCTAGACGAATGAGCCACTTTGCTCTCTCCTTATAATAAGTACGTTGGCTGCCACGTTCCCAGCATAGCCGAAATTCTCTCTCTTCCAAATGCTGGTGCAACTCCAGAAATGTCATGGGGAATCCTGATCATTTTGATTCAGCAGGCTTTGACGTAGTTGTCCGTGCGCTTTGGCCATGGCGAGTTTTGGTAGACTTTGCAAAGGATGCCACTGTTCCTCTGCCTCCAATGGAAAATCAGCCTGAATAGATGTCAGCGTACAATAAAAAGGATGCAGGGTCGCTAGGAAAGTTGTGTAGGCATGGGTCAGGGTAGGCCAATTTGTTTGTAGTTGAAAACTAGGCCGATTACGGCGCTGCCATTCGGCCTGCAGCTCGACCAAGGGCTCTTCTTCGTTTACAAGGGTTTCTGGAAACGTCCAGAGACCCTGCATCAAACCTTGTTCTGGGCGTCGCAATAGTACTTGATTCTCGCACACGAGTACCAGCACAGCTTTCGTTACAGGAGTGGGTGCTTTTCGTCGAGTACGACGTGGAATCGTTTCCGTGGTCTGGTGAACATATGCTTGGCAGTGAGGCTGTATCGGACAGAGCAAACAACTCGGTTGCTGGACGTGACAGACTGTTGCTCCCAACTCCATTAATCCTTGGTTGAAGTTACGGGCATGTCCTTTTGGGAGCCAATCAGTGGCCACTTGCCAAAGTTTTTTTTGGGTGGAGCCAGTTTTTGGATCGGCATCTAGTTTGAGCAACCGACAAAGTACACGGATCACGTTACCATCAACAACGGGACGATCTTGCTCGAAAGCAATGCTGGCAATCGCTCCAGCGGTGTAGGGTCCAATTCCAGGAAGTTGCCGAATAGCCTCATAGTCATTGGGAAATTCACCTGCGTGCTGTTCACAGATTTGTTTGGCTGCCCGATGAATGTTGCGAGCCCGTGCGTAGTAACCGAGACCTTCCCAGAGTTTGAGAATCGTAGCTTCGTTTGCTGCGGCTACGGATGGGATGCTCGGTAGGGCTTTCATCCAGCGGTCATAGTAGTCAAGAACGGTTGCCACCCGGGTCTGCTGTAGCATCATCTCAGAGATCCAGACTCCGTAAGCTGGATAGTTTTTCCGCCAGGGGAGATCTCGTTGGTGTTCTGCAAACCAGATGAGCAAGGCGTTCTGTAACTGAGACAATTCGGCAGGAGGCATTTTCTGGAAAATAAAAAGATCTGAGAGAAGAAAAAAAGACTAAAGAAATCGAAGCACTGGTCGATATGTTCATCAGGCATTCAGTGCATCGGAAGCGCCGGGCCAAAAAACGCTAAAGAAATTTTCTCTGGCGTCGATAATAACCGCAAATGGATTTCGTTTTCGTCGTTCCCTTTTTGAGTCAGGAATCTCAATGGCACTTCGGGTCAATTCAAACGTCGCAGCACTAAACGCCTTGCGCCATCTGAATCACACCGAGAAAGAACTCAGCCGCAATCTAGAGCGCCTCTCCTCAGGGCGTCGATTGAATAGAGCAGCTGACGGCCCAGCAGAACTGGTGATTTCAGAGCAGATGAAGGCGCAAATTACTGGCCTGGAACAATCGATTCGAAATTCCGAAACTTCCATCTCCATGATGCAGACCACCGAAGGTGCTCTGAGTGAAGTAAGCTCCATTCTCATTAATCTCCGCCAACTTGCAGTACACTCTGCCAACGAAGCAACTAATGATGAAAAGATGTTGCAGGCCAACCAGGGTGAAATTGAAAATCTCTTGGTGACCTTGAGCAACATCTCCAAAAATACTCAGTTCGGAACCCGTACCTTGTTAGATGGTAGCAACTCCGTCAGTGGTGTTGCAGTAGGTGATGGAATGGACTTCGTGGAAGCCAAGGAATTTACAAAAGCTTCTCCAGCTGAAGGTTACAAGATCAATATCACTCAGCCCGCAACTCGGGCCATGGCTGTTGCCGAAAACACCTTAGCGATGGAAGATATCTACAAGTCCTTCGTCATCAGTGAAGGTGGCCGGACTGTAGAAGTGAATGTCAAAGACAACTTAGATCTTTATCGAGATGTTGAGCGGTTACTCCAAGCGGCTAACACGAGTTTAGAGCCCGGGTTCAAAGAGAAAACAGAACTGGCCCTACAGCAGCTCGTTGCTAACGAAATGCAACGCCAGATTGATCAAGCCGGTCTTAATCTTGAAGTCATGGTCTACAAACCATTGGATACACTGGGTGAGACCCTCTCTGACTTCAACAACTTGGAAGATGTATTGAACAAGCTTGAGCAATATCCTAGTGAAGAAATTCTGGGCGAGTTCAACAAATTGGCCAATGAAGAAGTGATTGTCATTCGTCATCGGGAGTATGGCAGTGAACCAACGTTTACTGTTACAACTGAGATTGATGACTTTTTCAATATGGATACTCCAGCGAATAAGGCGGTGACTGCTATCCCTGGACGAGATGTAGAGGGAACCATCGGAGGCAACCCTGAGTTTGATGGTGGTGATCCCGCTATTGGTAGAGGTCAACTGTTAAGTGCAGCTCCAGGAACTGTGGCAGAGGGTGTAACAGTTCGTTACGGCGGAGAGCCTGATGATATAATTTACGAAGTCTTCAACCGTCGTGAAAATAAAATTGCTGGCACTCTTCTACGCCAGATGGAGCGTGGTGCAATGGTTGGGGAGGACATCGATGGCTACGTGCATGTCTCTCAGCGTTCCTTGGCCTTTCAGGTCGGACCCAGTGAGGGGCAACAACGAAAGATCTCTATCCAGAGCATCAGCCCAACCAAACTGGCCCGAAATATTGATAACGATAGCCAATTTCGTAGTTTGAATGATATTGAAGTGTTGGATGTGGATTCAGCTCAAGATGCCTTGAAACTAATCGATGTGGCGGTCAGTGAGATTTCCAGTTTGCGAGGCGATCTAGGTTCTTTTCAGAAAAATGCTTTGGAGTCGAACCTGAGTAGTCTGAGAGTGACTCGAGAAAACCTTGTTTCCGCAGAGTCTACGTTAGCTGATGCCGACATGGCCGAAGAGATGAGTAGTCTGGTACGCAACCAGATCCTGATGTCTTCTGGTACTGCAATGCTGGCTCAAGCTAACCAGGTACCACAGTCGGTGCTGACCTTGTTGGAGCGAACCTGATGCAGAAACAATATCTTAAACTAAGCCGGTGAGAATTCACCCATGCAAGAGTAGTTGACAGCGAGTATCGAATGAGCCCACAATCAGTCGCACGATGCGACTCCAGTCAGAACCAGTGGTTACTGACACCCTCACCCATACAGATTAGGGAGGTCTCTTGGCAGAGATGAACCCGAATGCGGTCATGGGACTGGGCTCAAAGCTCAACACCTCTGAAATCATTGACCGCTTCATCAAGATTGAGAAACGTCGGCTACAGCCGGTAGAGCAACGCAAGGAAGAGAAACTCCAGCAAGTAGATGCCTGGGCTGCGCTGCAAACGGAAATCAACAAGCTCAAAGACACAGTTGATTCCCTGGACCGAAAAGACATTTGGGAGGCTAAGAAGATCACTTCCAGCAAGCCAGATATAGTGACAGTGACGGGAGGTGCCTCTGCAGATCCTGGCAAGACAACGATTGCTATTGATTCGATTGCTACTGCACACCAACTGAACTCACCAGGCTTTGAAAGCAAGGATGCGGTATTTGGAACAGGTGTGATCAAGATTCAAGTTGGTGAAGAAGACGGTGATACACCAATATTCATTAACGTCACTGAAGAAAACAACACTTTGGAAGGTATTCGTGACGCGATCAACGACTCGGGAGCCGAAGTGGAAGCTTTTGTAGCAGAAACATACGGAGATAAGCCCTTCCGGTTGTTGCTCACTAGTGAGCGAAAAGGAGCTGCGGGAGCAATTCAGATCGAAGTGAAACTCGAGAGCAGTGAAGAAAATGCTCCGATTCTGGATTTCAGCAACAAGTATGATGAGACCGCTGAGTGGGAAGGAGTGATGCGTCGACGCACACTGGAAGACACAGCTCTTGGTGAAGATCTGATGAGTTCGACACCGATTACAGAAGTCACAGGTGATTACACTGGAACCGAGGACAATACTTTCACGATACAGGTTATTCAGGCTGGAGTCATACCAGGTGAAAACGACGTGGTACTGGCATGGGAAGACGAGCTTGGCAGAACTGGGGAATTCCGCATCAACAAATTCAACTATCGAGCTGGTGATGCACTAGAACTCGCCGATGGTTTGAGCTTACGGCTAAGTCAAGGTGAGGTGGTCAGTGGTGACTCACTCCAAGTCAAAGCGCATTCGGAGAAATCTCCAGCAATGTGGTGGCTGAATGAAGGAGAGCGTGCAGCCAGAGTGGATCCACCAACAGATTGGCAGTCAAGAGCTGAAGGCAGTGGGATGTATGTTTTCGGTGAGTACACTGGTGAAGACGAAGATACCGTGATCTTCCGTGTCGAAGGCTCTGGTCAGGTGGGTGGTGCACAACCACTCTATTTACACTACGAGTTTATTGAAAGCGGGGTCAATGGGAAGTTACGGATCTCTGAGCCATATTTTAGTACTGGCGGTGAAGGATCTTCAGAATCAGCAACAGCCTATGACGCCAAAGATGGAGAAGAACTATTCAATTTAGAATTTGGTGGTGGTAAGGGAGATGGAGTTCTCTCCATTGGCAATGGACTCTCGATCAAAGTGCCAGCGGGTTTGGTTTCAGATGGTGATACTGCAACTGTCCAAGTAGAACCAAAAAGTAGTCCTGAAGCAGTTAACTTCTGGTGGCAAGAAAAAGAGGGTGAGACTGGCAAACTCAGTACGGGTAAGGTTGATGAATTCCTCAAGTTTGAACCCTATGAATTTGACGAAGATGAGCTAGAGGCAGCGGCTGAGGAATCAGGTGGTAAGCCCAAAAGTCGATACGGTTCATTGGATGATGGAATACAAACCAATGAAGTCTTCAGTACGGCACCGATCGCAATCAGTGGCGATTACATGTCTGGTGAAAATAAGAACTATACCTTCACCGTTGTAGATCGAGGGAATGTCGGGGTGACGACAGAATTAGAGGTAAAGTGGGAAGATGATAAAGGCAATGAGGGTAAGCTCGACTTTGGACTCAACTACCAGCCGGGTGATGCGGTTCCCTTCGACTCAGGATTGTCCTTGATGCTTGGGGAAGGAGAGTTGCTCGCAGGTGATAAATTTGAGATCAGTGCTACGACAGCAACGGTTCGAGAGGCTAAGGACTTGGTGTTACGCCTTGGAGCAACTCGGGAAGGTGGAGGACTAGAGATTCGGCGGGACAATAACATGATTGATGACCTGGTTCCGGGACTTCGTATGGAAATCTTAGATTCCAGTGAAGAACCAGTCACGATCTCAGTATCTGATAACACTGAGGTGGCTCGCGAGAGCATCATCAACTTTGTCGATGCTTACAACACATTCAACGCTACTGCGACCGAAGTGACCAAGTACGATGCTGCTACACAAACTGCAGCTCCCTTATTAAGCGATCGAAACGTGGCCCAGATGACCAATGAAATTGCAACAACAGCAATTGGTTCAGTACCCGGTTTGCCACAGACAGACAATATGCTCTTTGCACTTGGGATTCGCATTAATGACAAAGGTGTCATGTCTGTTGATGAGAACAAACTGGACGAGAAGATTGCAGAAAACTTTGAGCTGGTAGCCAATGTCTTTCGCAGTAATGGTGATTCTGATGCACCGGGAGTAGCGTTTGTAGGCTTGACTGATAAAACTCAGATTAATCCGGAAGGATACGATGTCGAAGTCAGTAAGGTAGCAACTAGAGGGACTTTAACAGGAGGCTCGCTGCCAGGCACAGTTCTGATCAACTCTAGCAACAATGCCTTCTATCTTTCGAGTGGCAACAAGCGTTCAGAGTTGATTGAGATACGTGAGGGTACTTACACACCAGCATCACTGGCTCGTGAGATCCAATCGCAACTTCGCCAGGATCGGGTATTAGGAACACGCAGTATCCGAGTGGAAGTCAAAGAAGAAGGCTTGCAGTTTATCTCTGATATCTACGGCTCCAAGTCAACCCTAGAGATTGAAGCAGGCGAAGAAAAGAGCCTCTCTGGGCTAGGACTAGGGATGTATGATGCCAAAACCGGAGAAGATGTGGTTGGTACTATCGATGGTATCGAAGCAACGGGTCGAGGACAGTTGCTGGTTGGAGCGGATGGAAGTGGGGCTGAGGGTCTACGGCTCTTCGTCACCCTCCCTGAAGATCAAGTCCAAGCTGGAGAGCCAGAAGCGAATGTAGTGGTGACCAAGGGAATTGCGGTGCAGCTGAAGGATATCCTACGACGAATCACTGACCCGGCTGGAGGAGACCTGAAGCAAGTAACGAATGACTTGAGCGAGCAGCTTCAATCTTATGATAAGCAGATTAAGACGCTCAATGAACGAATTAGTAATAAGCAGGAATCCCTGCAGATCAAGTTTGCCAAATTGGATAATACAATGGGTCGTCTGAAGGCTCAGCAGAGCTATCTCACGCAGCAGTTGTCTGCTCTCAACGGCAGCAAAGGCGGTGAAAAGAAAGAGTAGTAGAGCAGGTTTGTGAACGTATCAACCCAAGGAAAGTCATGAGTGCGTACGGGAAGTATCAAAACGCCTACAAGCGGGCTTCGGTCAATACGATGGACCAGAATAAGCTAATCGTGATGCTTTACGATGGGGCGATTAAAAATATCACTTTCGGTGTAGAGCAGATGCGTCTGGGTAACGTAGAAAAAACTCACACTCACCTAGTCAAAAGCAAAAATATTGTTGCCGAATTGATGGCTTCGCTCAACATGGATAAAGGTGGCGAGGTCGCCAAAAATCTACGCTCGCTCTATAGCTACATGTTCGGGCAGTTGATTGAATCGAACATGAGCAAGAATCCTGAGCCTGCGTTGCTTGTCCGTAAACTGTTGATGGAATTACGTGAGGCTTGGGTTGCCATTGGTAAGAAGAGCGCTGGAGTTCAGCCGGCCGCTGCTACTCCACAGCCGAGTATGGGACCACAACCGGGAATGGCGCCGCGTGCTGCGGCAGCACTGGGGGGAAGTCCACGGCCACAGCCAAGCAATCCAGCACAAGCAGGCGAACGGAGAATCAATTTGAGAGGTTGAAGTAGAAAATCCACCTCTCTTGTGAAGGAGTACTAAAGTTTTTCCCTAGAGTGACCGATATAAGAAGCAGTGAAATTCTCTTCCAATCACTGTTTTTAAAAATCAGGTCTCCTAGAGGACAGCATGGCCCAGTTGCCGTACAAGAATTACAATCAGACAAAGATCCAAACTTCGGATCAGTTGTCGCTGATTATTTTGCTATACGATGGACTGTCCCGCTTTTTGCGGAAGGGACAGCGCAAGATTGCTGAAAAAGATTACGAAGGAGCACATCACTACCTGACACGTAGCCGTGACATCGTCAACGAGCTACTGGTCACCCTTCGAGTTGAGGAAGGTAATAAGGTTGCGCAAAACCTGCGCTCTCTATATGTGTTCATGATTGGTCGAATCATCGAAGCAAACCTGAAAAAAGATGCTGAGATAGTTGATGAAGTCCTGAAAATCGCTCAGAACCTACGCGATGGCTGGACCCAATTGAAAGATCAGCAAGCCCAACTGCGCCAGCAGAAGCATCAAACTTCTGCTAATGACGAGATCGTCAGACAGCGTAAGATTCGGATGCACGGATGAGGTCTTTGATATGCTAATGGAGGCACCCAGGAGAGGTGCCTGACCGAACCGCAGCTTGCCCACCATTCGGGTGCTCGCCTGCCGATGCCACAACCGAAATCTCTTCGGGAAGCATCCCCACCGACTGCTGACCCAGAACATCTCAAGTACTAATAGCGGGATCACCTAGTTCTGTCCCGGAGTACCATTCTCTGCTTAGCTGAATTGACTCACAGTGCCGTCTCGAGAAATATGCACTAGATTTTCAGCTACATTCATTCTGAAGTTCTGTCTGTTATCCTATTCTGAATAAGAGAATCGGAAGAGAAATTACCACAGTACTATGTGCGTTTTTTCCGCCTAAAGATGGAAGTAGAATATTGACATGAAATCAGTGAGTTAGGTTTGTTCAAGTTCTACCAAGATCCTGACTACCTACCCAGCAAAGTTTTATGGAAAGAACTCTGGTGTCGGATAGTAGAACTAAAATTTTTCTAAAAATATTATTTATCAGAAATTTTTTGGAAAAAATCTATGGGATATTATCTCGTTGTGTCTTCTAGAAAATACTTGGAAAAGCTTGGCAATAGCACTGAGTATCATACTTACTAGGTTGATAGGGCTAAATCCTTCAAAAGATATAAGTAGAACCTAGTGTAGAATGAAAAGTCAGATTTGAATTATTGGCTGTCTGGATAACTATTCCGAAGAACAGCTTAGCTAACGGATTCTCGTAACAAGTTCTGATCTTCCCACCAATGAGACTTGGTATGTTCCTTCAGAGGAAATTTATAGGCCTACTTTTCAGGATAGAATTTTTTATATAATGTCAAAGCGATCATAATTAAGATGAAAAAAGTGAGCTGAAACACGAATCAATCTCCTAGCCAGTAAACTTTAGCTAGGAATAGAAAGCCAATCAATTTTGATTTATAAAATAGTCTATAGCAGCATTAACTAATAATGTGATGATTAAATTAAAGTGGGATAATAGGAGTTAATTAGAAAATAAAGAATCATCAGTGACAAGAAAATTGATTTAGATGCATCTTAGAAAATTTGTAATGTAGAGTTGCAATGGATTGCTCGTTTTCCAGAGTAAGGAGTGTAAAATAAATAGACTATAAAATCTCTGAATAGTCTATTCTGCAACTGCGCTCCCATAGTTTAAGCGGATAAAACGTTGGATTCCTAATCCGAAGCTCTGGGTTCGAGTCCCGGTGGGAGCACTCTCAGCCAAAGTATTAGTGAACCAAATTTAGTGGGGAAATGAATCGCTATTTAAAATCTTTAGGTGGAGAACCGTCATGAAGATTCGCTTGCAGCGAACATGGATATTCGCTCTAGCAGCACTAGGATTAGCTGAAGTTGCTCAGGCACAGATAGCAACTCCTTATCTTTCAAGTAATCGTAGTCATATTAATCCAGTTGGAGCAGTCTGGAGAGAGACTGGAAACCTACGTTACAACATGTTAGATGCAGGAGATGTTGCCAAACAAGATGTGGGTTTCTCGCTAATCGGAGAAAGTGCTGGAGGTGAAGTTGATTTCGTCATTAACGAAACAGTTGATGGTGGCGCAAATTCAACCAATGGGACTGGATTCCGAGGTGGGTTTAAGGTAGGTGAAGCATTCGCAATTGGCTATGGAATGGGAACCTACAGTGGTGATGTTTCTAATGAAACGAGTGACTTAGGCCTGGGTCTGAAATTTTTCGATAATATCTATGCGAGTTTCCTTTCGCGAGATGGTAAGGCAGGAGAGGACAGTTACTCAGTTGCTGGTCTTGGGCTCGGCATTGTTTCAGGCAATCCGACAGACCTGCAGTGGAAGTTTGAGTATGCCAGTCTATCTGCTTCGGAAAATGCCTATTCTACTTCATTGACAGTGATTGAGGCCAAGACCAACGAGTTGAATTTCTTCCTCGAAATGGATGATGGCAAGAACTATGACCAGCAATTACTTGGGCTCGGATGGGAGTATCCAGATAGTTGGGCCTTTGGTGTTGGCATGTTCAGTCGAGACTCTGAGAGTGGCTTCAAATTCACGATTGGCTACAATTACAAGAATGTATCCAGATTAAGTAGCGGAGGTTCCCAACCTCAACAACAGCAGCAAGAACCGCCACCAGAAGAACAGGCTCAGTAAGGAATAGTTTCGACACTAGCCTCTGATGACAGAGCGGCTTGACTGGAACAATGGAGTTCCTTGGTCTGAAAGATTTGAGGACATTTATTATTCTCGGAGTGATGGTCTGGCAGAGAGCCGATACGTCTTTCTGCAAGGGAATCGTGTGTCCGAAAGATGGCAGAAAAAAAGTATTTTTCGTATTGGTGAGGCTGGATTTGGGACAGGCTTGAATTTTTTGGCTACCTGGCAGCTGTGGCGGGAAACCCGAGCTCAGGATAGCTGGTTATATTTTGAATCGATTGAGGGATTCCCACTAGATCGAGAGCAGTTGAAGTTAATCCACCAAGAGTGGAAAGAACTGAAAACTCTCTCGAAAATGCTCCTGGCTGCAAAGCATTCGAGCAGTAAATTGCTTCCTGATTGGCAGGAGTGGCCGGAAGAACGAATCAAGTTAAGGTTGCATCACGCAGAGGTATTGCCAGCGCTGCAAGTTATGCAATCAAACCAAGTTGATGCCTGGTTTCTGGATGGGTTCAGTCCCAAAAAGAATCCTGAGATGTGGACAATGGATGTTTTGCGAGAAGTGGCTCGGATCACTTGTCCTGAAGGAACCTGTGCTACCTACACGGCAGCCAGTCATGTGAGAAAGGGTCTGGAAGACTCTGGCTTTGTGATGAAGAAGATCAAGGGCTTCGCGCAAAAACGCGAGATGTTACATGGATGTAAATTGTAAAAGAGTTAGAACATGGCTCGTGTCTGGATTCTGGGCGTGGGATCGTTTGCTCATGCAATGGCACAAATTTGTCGAGAAGATGGTGCTGAGGTCCATACTTACCTGACTCGAAATTATGGCCACTATGGAGCTTCTCTTTGTGGAGAGGTTTATGAGGCCCGGAGGCATCCGCAACTGCTAACGCTCTTTGACAAACATCCACCAGATCTAGTGATCCCAATGTCAATCGATTGGCAAACTCAATCATGGGGACCTGATTTGGTACAGCGGGGTATCCCCATTCTCTCTCCGGTTAAAGAAGCTACTCGATTGGAAGTAGATAGGGATTTCGCAATGCGGCTTTGTGAGCAATACGGTATCCCAATACCACGTAGTTACTATGCTAGAAATCGTTTGGAGGCTGAAGAGATTCTTCGTAATGATCCAAGGCCTTATGTACTAAAAAATCCAATTTGTTCACCCTTCAGTCCAGTACATACGATTGTTTGCGAAACAGTAGAGGACACGTGGGGCTGGATAAAATGTGTTGATTACGCAGAAGGACTCTTTCTCCAGGAATATCTGGGAAATGTGGAAGCAGGCCACTTCGTTTTCGTGAGCAATGGCGAAATTATTAGCCAGATCAGTAATCAGGAGTACAAGCGGGCTTTCACAGGGAACATGGGGCCTGTTGCTGGAGCTCCCTTAGGAGGGATTGTTGAGCAGGATCCTGCAGATCGATATGGATTGGCAAAAGATTTAATTCATCCGCTGCAACCGTGGCTAAAGAAAGTGAACTTTCACGGTCCGTTGCAAGTCACTGCAATGAGGCAACAAGACCGCTGGGTACCGATTGAATATAATGTGAGAATGGGAGTGACTTCCGGTGCTCTCTGGTTACGCATGTTAGAAAATCCAGTAAAGACGTTGTGTGAGGTAGCTAATAACCAGGCGGTCAAAACCAAATGGCGAGATTCTATCCAAGCAGGAGGAACACTTACACTGGCTGGATATGGTTATCCTTACATTGTGGAAGACGTACCACCACTACCAGTGCGAATAGAAGGAGAAATAGACTGTGATCTCTGGTGGAATGAAGTCCGATCAGATGCACTAGGTATCTACACAGAATCTCATAAGGGCCTAGATAAAGGGCATCGGATCGCCGATGTGAACGGCCTTGGGAAAACTGTTGAAGAGGCGCTACAGAGTGCCTATCAAAACATAGGTAAACTTCACTGTTTACATAGTTATTTTCGAACCGATGTTGGTCAAACTCTTTGGCCAATTGGTGTTGGCTTTTGAGCAAATAAGTAGGTTATAACCCTACTAAATTTTTAAGATTCTCTGCATTTATCTTCGGGTAAGTAAAGGGAATCTTCATCTGGGGAATCTGGCGAGATTCTCCAAGAGATGATCTTTGACAATTGAATCTGAAAAATTAACCACTATTGCCGGCAAGTCTCTCGGCTAAGCAATAGTTCAAGCAAGGTAGAAATAAGACTACGTCGCTTGAATCACGCTGACCGTTCTTCCAGCAGACTTGCCTTGGCAAAGTGTAAATTAAGATAAATAGTATAGGCCTTTAGTGATCAGTTTCGAAATCTTTGATGCGCTAAAGATTCCCTATGAGTTTCCTAGAATATTGATTAGAGACAGTTGTATATTGAACTACTTTTGAGTGAAAATATAGTAAGACTTAGATAGTAATAAACTTTGAAATTTAATTTTAGATCTGAGCATAGATAATAGTGTGCTATTTAAAGCTCTAACAATAAGACAGCTGACAATAAATATTTAAAAATTAAATGAGATCTTGTCAGTCATATCTAAATTATTAGTGAGCGTCTTTAGCTATGCTTCATGGATTGATTTTTTCGATAATAGAAGAAGAAGTAATCGAGTACTACCAACTGAATTAGTCATAGTCGATAGCAGGAGATTTTTGGGATCTTAAAAGTTTTCTGCCTCTCCTGAGTTTTTTCGTTGTCACAAATAAAATCAATTAAAGTCAATGACCTCAAAAAAACTCCTATCTAGAACCATTCAAATTTGGCAAACCGACTTCTTTCGTAAAAAAGCCAGGAAATAAATTAGATCTACTGAAGATGTGTTTCTGAATCTCTATACGAATTCCCAGTGTTTTCTTAATGATTTCTACCAATCGGCAAGAACCCATTTTATGATGCACTCTATCTATTCTGCTGATAATAAATATTCTGACCCCTTCGAGATGAAGGATAAGATTTCCTCTTTAAATCATTGATCTTCCTCTCTGTGAATCACCTCAAAGGTCTGTTCACAGTTGATTACTTGTTGCCCTAGTCAGTATTGAAAGTTGTGTAATCAGAGAAAAGAGAAGTGATGACGCTACGCGATGATTGTGCAAGCTATCGGAAAGCCAATGATTATTATTTATATAAACACTTTTTTATTTATTTATGAATAAACTTATCTACTAAGTAGTTGCATTTCTTTTTGTAATTTACTAGCCTGCGAAGCAAATACGGTGAAAACCATCGAAATTTACGCCTGTGGAGAAAAAGTAAGCCGACTTATCAATTGGTCGCATTATTTCGACGAAGCAGGAACCCAGATACCCGTCCCCCTCATAACCTCAAGTTATGCTGGTATCCCGAGTCTACAAATTTCGGCTAGAACCTACGCCCTTGCAGGAGAAGTATCTACTGCGTGCGGCCATGGGTTGCCGATACATTTACAACTTGGGACTACAGCAACGAAACCTTGTTCGTGAAGACAATCTCCCAAGTCTGACCGAACTGTACCACCAGCGTCTGCTGGCACTTCAACAGCAGAAAGCAGCGCCTGAGGCTCATCAAGAATTAGCCAGGCAATCTTCACTTGGGAGTGATCAGAATCACTTGCAGAAACCGATTCAGCATAGGGTGACAGGTCAGGCCCAGAGTAAGGAATTGACTGTGCTACGTAGACAAGTGGATTGGTCGAAGGAAATTCCATTCAGTTGTCTACAAAATGCCTTGGTTGTTGATCTTCACCAAGCCTTCCAGCACTTCTATCGTCGTGCCCAAAATGGTGAACGGATTCAGGGAGCCGCCAAAAACCCACTTGGTTATCCTGTTCCACGTCGCAAATCGCACCTTTCGATTCTCTGGAAGCCGTATGATGTCAGCATCAGGTCGCTTTCAAAGGCATGTGGAGGGAAAGATTACTTTTCCTACATCAGGATACCAAAGTGCCCAGGGCTGATGAAAATGCGTCAGGACCGACCAATTCCTGCAGAGGCCAAGATTGTTCAGAAGCGTGTGATTCAAGAATCTGATGGACATTGGTTCATTGGATTTACGGTGGAGGAAAACTTAGATTGGCAATTGACTGAAGAAGATATTGGCTTCGTCACACTGGGTGCTGGTAGTCCTGTCGGTGTGCATGATGGAACTGCGTACCCTCTTACTGCAAAACAAGAGAAGACCTGAGCTTTGATTGAAAACCTGGATCAGAAAATCAAGAAGAGACGGCGCCAGTTATCGAGAAAAGAAAAATTCTCGGAAAATTGGAAAAAGCAGAGGTAGCAGATTTCAAAGTTGCATCACAAGCGTGCCGCAGCTCTAAAATCAATGCGGCATGAGATCACATCCCAACTAGCTTCTCGTTTTCGTTCGCTGATGGTGACCGATCTGAGAAGATTGTTAGCCTCAGCACAATCTGATGAGCCGTCACTGGGTGTCGCTGATTTTCTCAAACAACTCAGCTATAAAATAAAGTGGCGTGGTGGGAAATTGAACTTCGCTCACACGCCCGAACTGCTTTGTGGCTGTAGCCAATGCGGCGGTTCACAAACTTCCATTCGAGGAAGCTCGGAAGGCCTTCGCTGTAATGCTTGTGGCTTTGAAAGTCTACTAGGGGCAAACGTCGCTCAAAATCTGATAAAGCTGTTGGAACGTAGTGAGAGCTAGCCGAGCATGTCAAGGCGTGACTCGAAGAAGTAGTTCAAAGGGTATGGGCAGTTTGGGGTTTGATAACAACTCGCAAAATAGTTGTAAATTCTTGGGTATTGGGAAGTTTGGTACTTTGCAAACACAAAAACTGAGTGGAAACATCATTCATTGAAGAATCAACCTTGTCTTGCTAGAAGAACTGAACCAATACTTGCGTAGTTTTATTCCATTTTTTGCCTGCCCCAAGATTGAATTACAAACATCTGACATCATCCAACACACTCCGATTTATTTTCTTCTTCGCAGGGTACAAGATAGCCTCGTCTATATCTAGGGTTCCCAGAAGCTGCGAAATTTATATCTGCGAACCTTGATTCATCTTTTCGCCATGCAATCTTACTCGTCATCGAGGAAGTGAAGCCAAATATTCTGATTTAGAATAAAGCGGTAAGAGCTTATCATGCCAAGACTATAGATTCACAACTTTCAGAAATTTCTAATATTTCTTTGGATGTAGTATTGCAGAATATTTTACAGCGAAGTCTAGCTAGGTAATATCTCAGTAAACAATTGAAAGTATTGATTTGAGTGACGATAGCCCTGAGGTAGTAGGATATAGAAATGAAGTATTAACTGATCATGTATCAGTCTACGCTATGAACCATATTAGACAACTCTATCAATCACTAAAATTGTCTTACTGTCTTTATTAGTATGCTTTAACAGAAAAACTAAGATTGTACTTGTTTAATGTTTAGACTTTTTCAGAAAAAATTTACACCGTTCATCAACTACCATTGAGAATCAGACTCCTAATTTGACCTGTAAGGACAATGATTCCCTGCCTTCCAAAATAAAGATGTTTAGCTCACTTTCAAATATTGTATTTTTATTTTTGCAAATATGTTGAAAAGAGTGTGAACAAATTCAGTAGTAAGAATGCCAAAATCCTTAATAACATCATTAAAATTTATCTATCTGATTACTAGATAGTTTCAAAAAAATTCAGTATTCTTTAATATATACCCTATCATAGAGTTTAATAGCATAGACTGATCAAGTAATGACTCAGTCTAAATTTTAGTAATTTGATCTGTGTAGTGAAAATCTTACTAGAATAGTCTAATCTGTTTGGAGTCAAACGTTTTAGGTTTTTAGGAAATCTGAACCATAGTCTATGGTTGATAAGAACATCAGTTTCTCAAAGAGCCGTCTAAGTATTTTTCTTGATCTACGACTAAAAACTAAATACTTTGCTAAAAATAGAATCAATCATTACCAACCTCTAGCAGTTAAAATTCCTTAACGATCAATTTATAGAGTCTATCAAACTCCATGAAAAAGAAGTCTTCCCTCTTCTATTAGTTAATAAGTAACTACTTCGCGGTTTGAACAAGCTAGTGGAAAATCATTTTGTAAAGTATCCTGAAAATTCTGAATCGTAGTCCAGCTAAACATAGGTTTTGAATCTGTGTTTTGATGGTGGGACTCTTCCGTTGGTGTCTCTCCTAAAAGATATGTCAAAAAACTCGGCAAAGTTAGCTTTTAGCCACTCAATGCTTATCTAAGAAGATTTCATCTATGGAAACAATGAAGACATTGTATCATTAGATTCAAAAATCTCAGAGACAACTTCCTTTGTCCAAACTACGCGATTGCTTTAACCCCACTAAAAATTTGAATTAATTATTGGTTTTTAGCTTTTTAAAGAACTGAAAAAATAGATTTCCATTGATAAAAATATCGCCTTGTTACTGAAAACCTAGCCGCTCCATACCTCTTAATTTTTTTCTTGAATCGGGTAATCGAGCTATTACTTGTGCGAGGTGTGAATAAGAATTGTATTCAATGAATTTTTGAAGACACTTTTTACCCCAACCCCACCAATTAGGTTGGAGAACCAGAGCTAACTCAGCTTGCTCTTGACACGGCTGTAATCCTCCTTAACCCATCAGTGTGTTTTGGTGGTGGAGTGCTCAAGGGCCATACCCATAAGTTTCTCAACACGAATCTTTGATTAGGACAAAATCCTTTGCGTCTTCAAGTGTGAAGGGGATTATGAGCAAAGGGAGGTGTTTAGTAAGCTTTGGATAGTTCATCATCGCTACCCAAGCTTCTGTTTCGATTTCTTGCATTCTGCGTAAGACAATTTCTCCCTCTGACTTGATACTCAAAATCACTTTTATCCGCAAAATGTAGTCCGGGGTTTTCGTCTGTAAAGTAGTTTATTATTCCTACTAATATGGTCTCTCCAAACTGAATTTTATAAATAGATGGAGAAATTCAGACTGGAGTCAATTAGTTTTTTATATCTTCATGCGGAAGACTGCAAAATTTCTATATAGGCTAATTTATTCGTGCAAGATGGTGAAACCTAGCTTCATAAAATTGAGATTGGTTAAAGAGTGCTTCCAAGTATTAGCTGAAATCTGAAGTAAATCTTAGGCACTAGTTTTTTCTTGTATTATACGGTCTATCGCCCAGTGATTTGAGATAGACTAGCAATCGTCAAATCAATTTAAGTCTCATTTTCCTGAGATGACACGTAGTTGTTTGTTCAGATCATTCCGAAAAATAATATTTATAGTTTAATTAATTACGTTGTCCTGTCCTGGCTTGCCTCGTGGTAAAAAGAATCAAACTTAAATTCTTATTCAGATAATTATAATTACTAAATAAACTAAAATTTAGAATTACTAATCTCCTGATTATTTAACCATAGATCTCAGTAGTGGCGACTACTAAGCAAATCCACATGTAGAAACTAACTATTTTGGCCGAGAGTTATGACTCCCCAAATGGATTCTATCATAGCGTCTTTACGACTCATGAACCGTCCACAATTATCGAAAGTGATAGAGAAGTGGGGCAATGAATCCTTGGAAGGATACGGTCAACTCTGGTGGCAAGGACCGAAACGGCCACCACCACTGGAACCGGAACTTATCCAGGCATTTACAGAGACTTGGCAGCAAATGGGCTGGACTGATGTACTTGTTAAGCAGTTGCTCGAGGAATTAGACCGGAAGCGTGTGCTGCAAACAGCCATGCACTTGACTCCTACAGAAGGCCCTACATTTCTGGCGTCTCATCAGTTGGCAACACTCAAACAACCTCAAACTTTGAGCTATCTTGTCGGAGCGTATTCGGGTGTCCCTTTCTCAAATGCTGCATGGTCAGGTGCAATCAACTATGGAACAAAGACTTCGCTAGAGCAAATTTTACATCCATCGAATCCATTATTTCGACAGGCTCAGGCAGCAGTAGTTGATCGTATTAGAGATGGTGATCATCCTCGATTATCTTTAATTCCTAGCAAGTGGAGAGATGGTCTTGTTGATAGAAGCGCTATCCCAGATAGGCTGAATGAACTTTTCTCGGATCTTCTTCCAGGGGTGCGAGAAAGTCCACTAAGATCAATTACTCCAAAAAATTATTATGATAATTGGGCTCTGTCCTTTTCTGAAAAATTAACACGTTCTGTACTGAATAATCATCGAATCTATTTCTTCAACCTAAATGAAGTAATTAGAAAGTATTTAATAAATGTTCTAAAGGATGATTCACATTGGCTTACTCAACTATTTTTAGATCCCTGGAAAATAAAATTTCTGGAAAAAGAATTAGCAAACAACTGGTTTGTTACTGAAGTAGAGAAGCAGGGTAAAAAGAAAGTTGAGCAGATTCATCTGCAGAATAAATGTTTCGAAAGCAAAACGATATCAATCTCTGCAGAGCCCGAATCTATTATCTCTGTGTTGAACAATCATAGATTCTGTCCTGGACTTACTCTATGTTTCTGGATCCTAGCTTTTTATAATGGAATACGTTGTTTAGGAGGCTTTGAACAAATTGAATATATTTCTGAATTAGATTCAAAGCTTAACCAATTAGAATTCCTAAATCTAATCAACTACTCTTCAGATCAAACATCTCTTCTGACTACTGGTAGATGCATTGATCAGGATTATGAAGTCTATCCAATAGATGTGCTCTTAGGAACCTCGAAAATTCCATTACCCGAAGGAACACTATTGAGTTGGTTACAGCCAATTATATCAAGATTAACACCGCGATCGCTTCGGTATTGATCGCAGAAAAATTTTAATTTTCTTAAACTATTACTCATGAATGAGTGCTACCTCTATTTGAAAGGAATGATCATGTCAGCAATGCACTGCGAACTACAAAACAGTATTCGTGAAGCGAATTCTCTGTCCCTCAATCAATCTGGAGCTTTTTCCAAGTTGCTGTTGAGAACACAGCAGATGAGAGTCGCAGCACAAAATTTGGTTGACCGAGGTTCGCCAAGTACTAACAAAAAGTTATTGAACGCTCTGGAGCTGATTGATCGAGCTGCTGGACCAAAAACAATTGTTATTAATCCATCTACACTTGGTTCAAAAGTAATGCAGCAGAGTCTTGAGAACAACATTGATCATGTAAAAATCGCCGCAGAAAACCATAGTGCAGCTTTTTCTACACCTTTAGATCTTGGGTTACTGACTATGAAAAAATTGATAGATGATTCCCTACAAACCGTTCAATAGCATCTATTCAATACAGTTTCTTGTTTGGGAAAATATTTAAGAAAGCTTTCATTGAAAGGTTTTCTTAATCTTATAGGGGCAAGATTTTGAGACACTCTGGTCATTGATGAGCAGACTACTTGAGTAATAAAAGGATTTATGACACTTCCGCGCATTAATGCGAACATTCCTGCAATGAGAGCGCATCGCAGCTTGCTGGCAGTTAACGAAGCAGGACAAAAAAATATGGAGCGATTGGCCTCTGGTCTTAGGATCAATCGTGCGGCGGATTCACCTGCTTCTCTTGTTGTTTCTGAAAGGATGCGGGGTCAGATTTCTAGCTTGAATCAAGCAATTGAGAACAGTGAGGTTAGCGTATCTCTGGCGCAAACGACTGAAGGTGCGTTGACAGAAATCAATAGAGTGTTGGTCAATATGCGCCAATTAGCGGTGCACGCATCAAACGTTGGGGTGAATGATCCACAGATGATGGAAGCCGATCAAGCCGAACTGCGTAATTCCATTGAGATGATCGAAAGGGTTGCCAAAGATACCCAATTCGGAACCAAAGCCTTATTGGATGGCAGCAAAGGAGCTAACGGAGTTGCCACAGGAAATGGGCTCTACTTTGTGGCTGCTGGAGAGGACACGAAAAGTTCTCAGACTCAAGGTTATGAAGTTACTATCAGCCGGGCAGCATCGCAGGCGACGAGAACAGGTACAACGGCCCTCACTCAGGAAATGATCGATGCTGGTGAAGTGCTCACTCTGACGGAAGGTGGCAGGACTGTGCAAATGCAGACAGACAAAAGTATGACTGTGGAGACGGTGTTCAATGATCTGCAGCGGAGGGCGGCGGATGCTGGGCTCAATTTGGAATTGTCCGGAGATGACAATGGCATCCTCACGGTACGACATCAGGATTATGGCAGCGGTGCAACATTCACAGTTGCGAGTTCCAGTGCAGGTGTTTTGTCTGAAACAGGGAACGTGCCATTCCATGTAGATAATGGTCGTGATGTGGCTGGGGAAATTAATGGAGAAGAAGCGCTCGGTGAAGGGCAACTTCTAAAGGGGAGAGATGGGAATTCAAATACTGCCGGGCTCACTGTCCGTTATGCAGGAGAGCTAGCTCCTCCCGGTGAAGTGGCTGGAAATGTTACGGTCACACAGAATTCATTGATTTTCCAGATTGGACCAAATGAAGAGCAAACCAGTATGCTTTCGCTTCGAGATATGAAGCCAACTTCTCTGGCTAACGGAATCAGCAATGAGAGCAACTACCGATCCCTGGCAGACCTGAATCTAACAAGTTTTCAAGGAGCTCAGGATGCAATACGTCTCATCGACAAAGCAATTGATGAGACAACCTCATTTCGTGCGGGCATTGGAGCTTTCCAAACTCATACTCTGGAAAGCAATCTGAGTTATTTGCGAATTGCGGCTGAAAATGTAACTGCTTCAGAATCTTTAATTCGAGATGCAGATTTTGCCAAGGAAATGGCAGATTTTACTCGAAACCAGATTGTTCAACAGTCTGCTGTGTCGATGCTGGCCCAGGCAAATAACCACCCAAGGAGTGTGTTGGCACTGCTGAACGCGTAATGGGAAAAGAGTCAGATGCCCTAGGGAGATTAGATGAGCTAGAAAAATGCTTAAAATTTTACTCTAGGTAAGCTTATCCATAGATCTCCGAGTATCTGGGGCCATAACTGTAAAATAAACCATGGCAGTTGCGGAAGATGGACTTCCGAAGTCTTTCTTCTGGAATTGCCAAACTTACTCACGAGTTGTTTGTTGAGTGAGATCGGCAAATTCTTTTCTCATCATTCCCTTCTTAAATGGGAAAGTTTGTTCTTTGAAACCTGGTTTTTCTGTCTATTACAGTAGATTGAGTCTACCCATGACAAAGTGTTGATGGGGAAGATGTCGGCAAGTGAATAAATAACCAATTGAATTCATTTGGTTTTATTCTGTGGATTGCTTCCGTCCATCTACATCTGAATCTATCTCGGATAGACCGCATTCTGGCAAGATTCCGAATTTGAGATGTCAATCTCTGATTTTCGGATGATCCAAGCTAGCTCAAAGTAATAGGCAGTAATGAACTCGCCGAGAAGTGTGCAGCAGTTTGCTAGTCTTGTAGACTCGTAAACTGCTGAATTTTTTGTGCAGGCTTTGGCGAATTGCAAGCAATCTAGATTACTAAAGTATTTTAGATTGTCTTATTCTGAAAACAGTTTTGAGCAGAATTGCTGAGAATAGGTCTGCCATCTGTTGCCTTTGAAATCACTGCCAGGGGAAGGTGGTGAAAAGGAGTCCATTTGTGACACATGGATGTGTTCAAGCCGGATTCCACAGATCATGGATGATCGAAATAATCTCGATTCTTTTAATTGTACACATACTAAGGAAGGTATTATGACACTTCGCGTAAATACAAATGTTGCTGCCCTAAATGCTCATCGCAACGTACAAAAAGTTAATGCTGATTCTGTAAAAAATCTGGAGCGTCTCTCTTCTGGGATGCGAATCAACACAGCTGCTGATGGCCCAGCCAACCTAGTTGTGTCTGAGATTATGCGCTCACAAATCAGTGGTCTAAAGCAAGCCGTTGAAAATTCCGAAAATGGGGTTTCCATGGTGCAAACTGCTGAAGGTGCACTCAGCGAAGTTAATCGTCTTTTGACCAATATGCGACAATTAGCAGTACACGCATCCAACGTGGGTGTGAATGACGAGAGAATGGTGGCTGCTGATCAGTCTGAATTTGCAAATTCAGTCAAATCAATCAATCGAATTGCAACAAATACTCAGTTTGGTGACAAGCAACTATTAGATGGAAGCCGTGGTGCTAACGGTGTTGCTAATGGTGCCGGTCTACAATTTGTGTCTGCTAGTCCAAACACAAAAACTTCACCGACTAAAGGCTATGAAGTAGCAATTACACAAGCTGCAACAAGAGCTCAAATGGAAGGTGGTACAGCATTAGACCAAGATATCATTAATTCTGGTGAGAGTCTGACTGTAACTGAAAATGGTCGTACCATCCAGTTCAGTACAAAAGAAGGTGATACTGTTGAAAGTACCATCAACGAACTGAAGCGCCAAATACGTGATGCTAACCTCAAAGTGGAAGTCCTTGATGAAAGCTTTGATGACGGTATCTTGCGTCTACGCAACATTGAGTATGGTAGCAAAAGTACATTTTCCGTTTCTAGTTCAACTCCAGGTGTTCTGTCAGCTCGAGCAAACGTAACGGATCAGGCAGCACCTGGTCAAGATGTATCTGGAACTATAAATGGAGAAGAAGCGATTGGTGATGGTCAAATCCTAGCTGGCCGCAGTGGTAATCAGAACACGGAAGGTCTGAAGGTTCGCTACACAGGTGAAGAAGCTTCTGAAGAGGCTGGGACTGTCACTGTTCTGCAAAATTCGCTGATTTTCCAGACTGGTTCAAATGCGGGTCAAACAGTCTCAGTATCTCTACGAGATATGAAAGCTAGCTCATTGGGAACTGGTGTCGCTAATAAAAGTAATTTCCTTTCGTTAGAGGATATCGATCTGCAAAATTTCCAAGGAGCTCAAGACGCTATTAAAATCATTGATAAAGCAATCAATGATACAACCTCAACTCGTGGAGAACTAGGTGCTCTACAAAAAAATACTCTAGAGTCAAATATCAGCACTCTTCGTATTGCTGTAGAGAACATGGTTGCATCTGAGTCTGTAATTCGAGATGCCGATATGGCTTCAGAAATGGCAGCATTTACACGCAACCAGATTCTTCAGCAATCTTCGATGTCTGTTCTTGCACACGCAAACCAGAATGCGCGCAATGTAATCAGCCTACTAACAGCCTGATTCAAATTATTTTCCTGGTGTTGTCTTTTCTTAGGACAGCACCGGAGAAAATATTTTTTGGACTCATTGAGAGCTTCTTTTGTGGAAGATAGTACTGCTATCTTGCGCTGAAGGTGTTCTTTGAAATTACTGAAAAATTACTGGCAAGCCTGTTCATCAGTCTGAATTTACTGGCTTTTGAAGAAGAGTTGTCATTGTACGTAGCAGTTTGTGCTGAGAAGTGGAAATTCTTTCGGCATGAAGGGCTGTAACGACATTCTCGTCCTGACTGCCTTTCAGAACTTTTCCAAAAAATTGTCGATTACAGTCCAAGTTATCAAACAACTTGGGATTGTAGTGTTGGTAGTGGACAAGCCACTCTTGCAATTTGCTAATATTTTCATCGAGTAGTCGACTCTGGTTTAAATAACCAGTGACTGTCACAGGCTTTTCCAAATTATGGCCTCTGGCTTCTTAAAGTTGTGAAGATCTGCCACTGGCGGATGGATCTTTAGACGTAATCACTGTGAACAGATCCTATGCCGATTCGCTCTGGAACGATTTAACCCGTAAGTACAAAGAGTTCTCGTGTCAATAGAGTTCTTTGTGGCTTGGAGTCATAAATTGGTGCGAATCAATCTGGATCTGGATTAAGTGATCGAACGATTATACCAGCATGTCTCTGGTTTCTATTGGTCTCTAGAAGATTGCTTAGTCTAGAGAATTTATAGTGATCTAAAGTGGCCTGTTCTGATTTTTGAATACTGTGGGTCCTCAATGAAGCTTGTGTGGAATCTCACCCAAGTTTTGGACTATTCGAGAAGCCAATCAGCTTGTCGATTTTATCAAATTCCTCATGGAAGAGATCTGGTACTTCTCGTCGAAGCAGGACCATGAAAGTTTCGGATTAGAGAGGAAAAGAATTAGGTGAGCTAGCCAGTAATTGTTTGCTTCGGAAAAATAAAAATAATTTTCATTATTCAGATTTATTTACAGGTTCCTTTGCGCGGAGTATTTCCGCAATTAATTTCACCCTGGATGGGGTGTATTCTCAGACGACCAGTTCGCTCTATTGAACTGTAGTGTGGTCTCATGGAGGAGACGACCGTCATCGCAATCAACAGACCTACAAGGAGTTAGTATGAGTCTGCGAATCAATAATAACGTAGAGTCCCTTAATGCCCACCGGCATTTGATCAACAACGACAAGCAACTCTCCAAATCAATTGAGCGCTTGTCATCCGGTCAGAAGATCAACCGTGGAGCCGATGGTCCGGCTTCCCTGGTAATTTCTGAAGGGATGCGGGCCCAGATCGGTAGTCTCCAGCAGGCCACTGACAACAACGAGGCAGCGATCTCTTTGGTACAGACTGCGGAGGGAGCACTCAACGAGGTGTCAAAACTGTTGGTGGACATGCGTCAGCGGGCGGTTTCTGCAGCCAACCTTGGGATCAATGACCAGAACTCGGTCAATGCTTCTCAGAAAGAGATCGAGAATGCCCTGGAGGCAATTGACAGAATTTCGAACAACACCCAGTTTGGCAGCAAGAACTTGCTGGATGGCAGTGCTTTGGATGCTGACGGCAATCCATTAGTGTCGTTTCAGATTGGAGCGAACCAGGGTCAGATTGCCAGCGTGAGTCTGCCGAATGTGGCGACGAATCAGTTGGCGGTAGGAGTTTCCAATGACAGTGGTTTTTCAAGCCTTTCAGATCTGGATGTAACAACCGGCAAGGGTGCCGAGGACGCGATGGGAGTGATTGACAAGGCGATTGAAGAGATTGCGGTCGCTCGAGGTGACTTAGGAGCGTTCCAGAAGAACACCCTGGAGTCAAACCTGACTAGTTTAAGAATTGCCTCGGAGAACATAACAGCTGCAGAGTCAACTATCCGCGACGCAGACATGGCTGTGGAGTTGGCAGCGTTCACACGTAACCAGATCATGACACAGTCAGCGACCGCCCAGTTGGCCCAGGCTAATGCAATGCCCAAAAATGTGATGGCCTTGCTTGCCAGTCAATAATCAGAGCTTCTCAGGATTATTTTCAAAGGTATTTTCGGATAGTACTTAGTTTTATGAGTTTGGTTTAGCCCAAAGAACGACTAGTTAGCAAAATGAAATAGGTACCTGATGGTTCAGGATTCCTGGTTCTGTTATAAATCAAGATAATCTTTGTTATCTTGATTTATCAATTGATCTCTCTTTGTGCGGAGTATTTCCGCAATTAATTTCACCCTGGATGGGGTGTATTCTCAGACGACCAGTTCGCTCTATTGAACTGTAGTGTGGTCTCATGGAGGAGACGACCGTCATCGCAATCAACAGACCTACAAGGAGTTAGTATGAGTCTGCGAATCAATAATAACGTAGAGTCCCTTAATGCCCACCGGCATTTGATCAACAACGACAAGCAACTCTCCAAATCAATTGAGCGCTTGTCATCCGGTCAGAAGATCAACCGTGGAGCCGATGGTCCGGCTTCCCTGGTAATTTCTGAAGGGATGCGGGCCCAGATCGGTAGTCTCCAGCAGGCCACTGACAACAACGAGGCAGCGATCTCTTTGGTACAGACTGCGGAGGGAGCACTCAACGAGGTGTCAAAACTGTTGGTGGACATGCGTCAGCGGGCGGTTTCTGCAGCCAACCTTGGGATCAATGACCAGAACTCGGTCAATGCTTCTCAGAAAGAGATCGAGAATGCCCTGGAGGCAATTGACAGAATTTCGAACAACACCCAGTTTGGCAGCAAGAACTTGCTGGATGGCAGTGCTTTGGATGCTGACGGCAATCCATTAGTGTCGTTTCAGATTGGAGCGAACCAGGGTCAGATTGCCAGCGTGAGTCTGCCGAATGTGGCGACGAATCAGTTGGCGGTAGGAGTTTCCAATGACAGTGGTTTTTCAAGCCTTTCAGATCTGGATGTAACAACCGGCAAGGGTGCCGAGGACGCGATGGGAGTGATTGACAAGGCGATTGAAGAGATTGCGGTCGCTCGAGGCGACTTAGGAGCGTTCCAGAAGAACACCCTGGAGTCAAACCTGACCAGTTTAAGAATTGCCTCGGAGAACATGACAGCTGCAGAGTCAACTATCCGTGACGCAGACATGGCTGTGGAGTTGGCAGCGTTCACACGCAACCAGATCATGACACAGTCAGCGACCGCCCAGTTGGCCCAGGCTAATGCAATGCCCAAAAATGTGATGGCTCTCTTAGGCAGCCAGTAGTGTAGGTTTGATTGGGGTCTTTGATAAGAAATCCTGGAATAATAGCTATGTAGGTCCTTGATCGCTCGTAGGAGTGACTTAGAGTATGCACTTAGAATGGTTAAAACCTTTTGAAAGTGGAACAAGACTAGTTTCAAAGAGCTAAATAAGCTCAATTATGAATCTGGAACTTGTTATAAAAACAAACTTAACAGCTCTCCTTAAAGACATTAGTTTGTGAGGGTTTGGATCTGGACATAGTTAGTTTAAGAGGTTTTCCTGTCTTATAGCACTTTGGAATATCAGGTGGATTGTATTGTGTGGTTGCTCGATCTTGGAAAATTTAGATTCTCTATTCTTAACTTGATGGGACAAATTCATCTAGTTGAAGAGAAATTCTAGCGTAGTGGTCATACACAAGTACTAACTCTAGTGATTGTGACAAAATTCCAAGACTTGAATTCATCTATCTAGCAATCCAAATTCTTTAGGTGATGATATTAGAAATCACATTCTAAATGAAATTGATACTGCTATTTAATTTCGGAAGATAACCAAAGTTATCTAGATTGAATTCCGAATAAATATTGATTTAGCAATTGACTGCTAATCTTCACTTCGTTCTTTGACATCAAATATTCCGATCCAACTTGTTTGGATTGGTCTTTAACCTTTTTCTGGATAATTCGAAGTAATTATCCATTTGATTGCGAAGGCCAAGCAGTCTTCTGATGGCCTGTATTATCAAAATCAAAATAATTTAGATTAATCTAATTATTTTGGTTCAAGCCCTGTTAATTTCCTTTCGGCCCAAAGCCGAGCAATGGATTTGTGCTGTTCGTCATGGAGGAGGAACAGAGATTCGAAATCAAAAATCGAATCTGGGTGGGGTGCTACGGATATATCCCCGCTGCTTTCACGGAAGGAAGTCACTCAGGAAATTATATTTCCAAATTACAAGGAGTTGAAAATGAGTCTGCGAATCAACAACAACGTCGAAGCCCTGAATGCTCACAGAAATCTGGCTCAAAATGACCAGATGCTGTCGAAATCGATTGAACGACTGTCATCTGGACAGAAAATCAATACAGGTGCTGATGGCCCAGCTTCTCTGGTTATTTCTGAAGGTTTGAGAGCGCAAGTGGCGAGTTTGCACCAAGCGACAGAAAACAATGAGTCAGCAATTTCAATTGTACAAACCGCTGAAGGTGCACTGAATGAGGTATCTAGGCTTCTGGTTGATATGCGACAGCGAACAGTTGCAGCCGCTAATGTGGGAGTAAATGACCAGAATATGGTTACTGCTTCTCAGAAGGAAATTGAGAACGCACTGAGCTCAATAGACAGAATTTCTCAGAACACTCAGTTTGGTGGGGAGAAGCTTCTGAACGGAAGTGAAGAAGATCCAACGCAGAGGAATCTGTCTTTCCAGATTGGAGCAAATCAAGGCCAGACAGCAAGTGTTGCTTTGCCAAACATAATCACGACAGAATTGGCCAAGGGGGCACCAAACGATGGTGGTTTTTCTAGTCTAGCTGACGTGGATGTTACAACCAGCGAAGGTGCTAATGCCGCAATGAGCATGATTGATGAGGCCATCAGTCAGGTAACCATGAGTCGAGGCGATTTGGGCGCCTTCCAGAAAAATACCCTGGAGTCAAATCTTACCAGTCTCAGAGTGGCGACTGAAAATCTAACGGCTGCAGAATCTAATATTCGTGATGCTGATGTTGCAATTGAACTGGCTGCTTTCACACGTAACCAAATCATGACACAGGCTGCTACGGCACAATTGGCTCAGGCTAATGCAATGCCTCAAAATGTAGCTCACTTGCTTTCTTCTCAATGAAGAAGAGGTCTTAGGCCAGTGGTGATTCCACCCCATTGGCCTGATCACTAGGTGAGAAAGATTCTCAAATTTGCAAACGTACTCCAGATTTATTGGGATGAGGTTTCGAATTAAAGAATAAAACCAACAATAGGAACTTGGTATGAGCCTGCGAATCAATCAAAATATTGAGGCGCTGACTGCTAATCGATACTTAGCCCAGAATGATGCGATGCTCTCAAAATCTATTGAGAAACTAGCATCGGGACAAAAAATTAACTCAGCCACGGATGGCCCGGCTTCCCTAGTAATTTCAGAGAGTTTACGGTCCCAAATTAGTAGTTTGAAGGAAGCTGCTCAGAATAGTGAAGTAGCGGCGTCGGTAGTGCAAACTGCAGAAGGTGCGATGGACGAAGTTTCGAGACTATTGGTCAATATTCGTCAACGCGCTGTTGCTGCAGCAAATACCGGTGTGAATAATGAGTTAGTTGTTGCAGCGTCACAGTCTGAGATTCAGAACGCTCTGAGTTCGATCGATCGAATTGCTCAGAACACGCAATTTGGGTCCAAGCCACTATTGAATGGAACAAACCCAGAATTGGAATTTCAGATTGGTGCTGATAAAGGCAATACGCTCAAGCTGGCTTTGCCAAACATTACCACCGACAAATTGGGGATTGGTAGTTCTGAGGATGGGGGTTCGAGTTTGGCAGAGGTTGATGTTCGTACTCCGTCAGGCGCAGCATCTGCGATCAGCATTGTAGATAAAGCGATCAGTGAGATTGCTAGTTCACGTGGAGAGTTAGGTGCCTTACAGCGCTCAGCCCTGCAAAGCAATTTGGTCAGCCTTCGATTAGATGCAGAAAACTTGTCTGCCGCTGAATCGATAATACGCGATGCTGATGTAGCGATGGAACTTGCTGAATTTACACGTCTCCAAATCATGAATCAGTTCGCAGTCGCACAAGCCGCACAAGCGAACGTACTGCCCAGAAATCTGTTGCATTTGGTTCAGTCACAGTCCTAGGGAAAGGTCTGGTTAGAACAGGTATGTTCGCTGATACTATCGTCGCTATTGCCACACCACTACAACCCAGTGGATTAGGAGTAATTCGTGTCAGTGGTTCTACGGCAATTACCTCGGTAGAAACCATTTTTCAGCCAAGTCATGGTGGAACGGTTGCAGAATCACCGAACAGAAAGCTGAGACATGGTTGGCTGAATATAGAGGGACAGCTGGTTGATGAAGCAATGCTAGTTGTCATGCGCGGGCCACATTCCTTCACCGCAGAAGATGTGGTTGAATTGCAGTGCCATGGCAGTCCTCAGATGCTCCAGATGGTGTTGCAGCAAATTCTGATGCTGGGTGTGCGTTTGGCAGAACCCGGAGAGTTCACTCGCCGTGCATTTCTCAATGGACGACTGGACCTGACTCGTGTAGAGGCGATTGCTGACTTGATCCATGCAGATTCGCGCATGTCGGTCCTACTCGCAGCCCAACAGCTAAGAGGACGGCTATACGAGACCATTCAGCAACTACAGGAAGAACTCATCCAGATTGCTTCGCTGATTGAAGCTTGGATTGAATTTCCAGATGAGGACGAAGAATTCACGGGTCAAACTGATTGTGAGCGCAGACTCCAGTCCTTACGCAGCAAATTGGAAGGACTGTTGCAGAAAGGTAAGCAAGGGCGTCTACTGCGCAATGGTGTGCATGTGGTTCTATGTGGTCGACCAAACGTAGGCAAATCTTCGTTGATGAATGCCCTGCTGCGTGAAAATCGCTCGATTGTTACGGAAATTCCAGGTACAACTAGGGATGTAATTGAAGAGTCCTTAGAAATTCACCAAGTGGCTTTTCGGCTCAGCGATACTGCGGGAATACGGCAAACGGAAGATCTTGTAGAAAAGCAAGGGGTAGAGCGAACAAAAAAGGCTATTGAGCAAGCAGATCTTGTTTTGTTGCTACTCGACGGTTCTCAGGAGTTACAAGCAGAAGATCAAGAACTATTAGCAGAAGTTGAAGATAAGCCCTCCCTGATTGTGGCTACAAAAGCAGATCTGTGGGACCAAGAACTGCCGAAATGGAAAGATAGTATTCAATCTCGATGGATTCCATTTTCGGTCCATCAGGTAGGAAAGCTAGAGGAACTGGAAGAAGCTCTCTACCACAACAGCATTTCAGAAAATGCTCCGCCTTTGGAAGAATCCTGGTTGACAAATCTGCGTCAACAGGCAGCGGTCGAAAAAGTATCGGAGAGTTTGGAGATATCACAAAATCTTCTTCAGCAGCGGACAGGTGAAGAATTCGTGGCTGCTGAACTGCGGAGAGCCTTAAACGCACTTGGTGATATAGTTGGGCAAACGACAGCAGATGATTTGCTGAGTCGGGTTTTCGCGGAGTTCTGTATTGGCAAATGATAGGCTGCAGCACAGTGATGGAATGTTGTTGCTACAGAAAAAACGCGCACTGTTGCGGCGATGGGATGTGCTAGCGCAGCAGCAGCTGGCATTGTCACACCTTGACGATGCCTTACCGCTACTAGAGGCAAAAGAAGATTGTCTGGAGGACCTGCAGCGTATCGACTCACTATTAGAGGATTGGGATCAAAGCTTCCCAACTAAACTAGATGAAATTTTGGAGCCCCAAGGCTTACAGCGTTTGTTAGAAAAAATCAGTAGAGCTGAGCAGGAATTCGCAAGACGTGTTGCGCAGGAACGTAATGTGACAATTACTGAAATCAAAACCTTGCTCCAGCAATTGAGTTATGGTGCGGTGAAAAGCAATCGCCCACAACCACGACGTCGCAAGACTATTTTCTGAGGATCATCCAATGCGGCTGACAGTCAATCAGGTAGAGCATATTTTGGAGCGTTGGCATCGTCTACGACGTGGCAATCATGTGCATTTTGGTTCTTCTGACCCAACTCGCTTGACCAGCGAAGCACGCCGTGAAGCTCAGCAATATGTTGCAGCTAACTCAACCGTTGACACTGGAATCACTCCAAGAAATATTTTGGAGCGCATTAGCGACTTCCAGGTCCCAGACCCAGCCATTGATTATGCAGAACAGCGTCGAGCAGGACAGTTTCTAGATCCACCTTACATACCATCTATCAGTCCACCCGCCATCCCCAAGCTTCAAGATCGTGTTCGCAGGCTTCAGGAACTACGAGAACGCAATGCGCAACGGCGCCAGCGGACTATTGAGGACCTCGCCTCGCGCTCTACTATTACCTTAACCACTGAGGTTGTAACAGAGAATCTGGGCCATTCTGAATCAAAGCAATTACACTCAAATCAGATGGCCAACGGATTGGCTCGTCCTTTCCAGCAGCATGAGCAGCATGTAGAAGGCGTTGCTTCCCATTCCAAACCGTGAGATGCTCTGACGACAATCCCTTCACACATGAGATCAATGTTTGGAGAATTCCATGTCGTCAGATGCTAGATTTCAATCCCTCCAAATCGCAGTATTGACTGTCAGTGACACTCGTACTGTAGCCAATGATACTTCCGGTGATTATCTCAGTGAACAACTACAGCAAGCCGGGCATCGGCTAATCGCTCGTAATTTGATTCCTGATGATATCTATCAACTCCGGGCGGTCGTTTCCCAGTGGATTGCTGATCCAAGCGTTGAAATTATTTTGACTACGGGAGGGACAGGTTTGACGGGGCGAGATGGCACACCAGAAGCACTGGTTCCCCTCTTTGATAAAACCATTGAGGGTTTCGGTGAACTCTTCCGCTATCTCTCCTTTCAGGAAATTGACACATCCACCGTACAATCCCGGGCAGTTGCAGGAGTGGCGAACGGGACCTATCTTTTCTGCTTGCCAGGTTCAACAGGAGCTTGTCGACTAGGCTGGGAAAAAATTCTGTGTTCTCAGTTAGACGCAAGTCACCGCCCCTGTAACTTTGCAGAGTTGATCCCACGCCTCAAGGAATGATCCTTGCTGAAACTGCAAAGTCTTTCCCCAGAGTCACAGAGATTAGACTATGCTGACACTTTCAGAAGCTGCCGAACAACTTGGAATCAGTCGCGCTGCCTTAGATAATTGGATCAAGCGCCTTGAAATTGAAAAGAAAAAAGAAGGACGGATTGGGCTCACTGCCAAGGAGGTTGAGCAGATCCGAAAACAGCGGCGTAGCAACTCACGCCGACGTGACACCAATACAACTGTAACTAACAGTAGCGGGATAGCCTCAGCTTTTGTTGAACAAGAACTGAAAGAACTCAAACAGTTTCGCGAACAGTTACAAGGTCTGAGTGAAGAACGCCTGCAATGGCAGAAAGAGCGTTTGCAGTATCTTGAGCGGGACGCGTCCAGCCGAAAAGAACTACAAAGTTGGGAAGCGCGCTTTGTAGAAACACAGCGTCGTGCAGATTGGTTGCAGGAGCAACTAGATTCCAATAGTCGCGAAAAAACAGGGCTGCTCAAACAAGCAGATCAATTCCAGCAACTGCTCCTGCAGAAAGAGCGCTCACTACAGAGGATACTGGAAGAAAAACAGGAACTGCAGCAACGATTACACCTGCTGGAAGAACAGGCTACTTCAGAAACTTCCGAGGTAGAAACTCTGCCAGTTGCTGAGGAACCCTCTTCTGTAGATCATGAAGAAGAACTTCTGATAGAAACAGAGTTCTCTACTTCATTCTCTATCGAGACAAGTGCAGCAGAGGAAGAGGAACTTAATGATACTGAGGAAGTTCCTGAAAATTCTGTGGAACTCGAAGATGACGAAGCAGATTTGATGCTTTTCGATGAGCTGGAAGATGATGAAGAAGTCTCTAATGAGTTTTCAGCAGAAGAAGAATCTATTGAAGTTGATATTTTCGAAGAGATGGCTCCAGTAGAAGCAGAGTCTGCATTAGAAACACCAGCTGCAGATTCCGATGATGTAGAAGACGGATGGGATCAGGAAAAGAAGCGCCAGTTTTCAGAATTTGCAGACTTGCTTGACGAGTTGGAAGCTCAAGTTGCAAGACGCTACCTGGGGTTTGGAGAGGATCGCCAATCGTTGGAATCCATTGCATTTGCCCTGAGCATCCCTGTCTCAGAAGCACGTCAAGTAGCTGGTCGTGCTGTCCTAAAAATCCGTTCTTACCATTTGCAACTTCGCCAGTCTGGCCCCTCTGTTGATGCCTGATGACTCTTCGCCGGAGCTCTCGCTCTTTCCTCCCCTTATTGAAACACGTTCCCAATTAGAAAAACTGGCGGAGCTGCTTCAATGGAAGGATGCTCCCCAACTGGGCCATTGGCAGGCAACCTTGCAACATGCAGAAGCTAGGCTGCAGCAAGCAAAAGTCCGGATTGCCGTATTGGGTGCTGTCAAATCTGGTAAGTCCACGCTACTTAATGCCTTGTTGGGGGCAGATCGCCTCCGCCGTGGGGCTGGCATTCTCACGTCGATTGTCACCCGGATTCAGCCTGGGGAGATCAGTCGAGCGCATTTGAGATTCAAATCCAAATCGTTACTTGATCGCCAATTTCAAGCTGCCCTAGCTTTCTTACAATCGTCAGATTCATCTTTCCCTTCCTGCGAACTAGATCACGCCTCAGAACGTCAATCCTTGCTTCATTGGCTGGATGAACAACCTGTTGCAGAAGACAAAGCTCATTTTGTTGAGGAGCGTGCTTTCCTGAGAGCGTGCTTAGTCGGCTATTCTGAGGCTGCAGGCTATCTTAGTAATTCCACGCGGGTACAAACTTGGTCTGGTGAGGAAAGTGATCAACACCAAGCTTGGGTTGAGCAAGACGCTCGGGCAGTTTTTTTGGAAGATCTTCTACTCGAAGAACCAGGTTGGACCTGGCAAGGCACTGAGATTGCTGATTGTCAGGGGAGCGATTCACCAAACCCTCTCCATTTTGCGCAGGTGCAGGAATATGCTTCACGCAGCAACCTGCTCATTTATGTAATCAGTTCCAGAATTGGCATTCGTCAAGCAGACGTGCGCCTCTTGCGTAACCTACATCAGCTTGGCTTGGCAGATCAGATCATCTTTGTAATCAACTTAGATCTCAACGAGCATGAGGAACAAGCCGATGTAGATCGCATTACAGAACAGATTCTGCGAGATCTACGTCAATGTGGTTGGCAACAGCCTCACTATTTTACATTCTCAGCGTTGCATTTGTTGTTGCAACGTAAGTTAGAACTTACAACTCGTGAACAAAAGCAACTCGAATTTTGGCAAAATCACTCCGTTTTTCAGATCAGTGCAACCGCTTGGAAAATGTTTCAGGAGGAACTCCATCTACGGTTGGTACATCAGCAATCACAGACACTACTAGCAGGAGAATGGACACATTGGCAGAGATTGCATCATCAAGTGTCCGAATTTGTTGAACGGTTACAGGTAACGCTTTCTACGGAGAATCTAGACTGGGAAGAATGGCAAAGTGAACTCCAGCATCGTCAGCGATATTTGCGCTATCATGAACAAAATCTGCGGCATACTCTGAAGGGCGGAGAGAAACAGTGGAGGCAGCATATTGACTATGGCGTTCGGGCGTTATTTGACCGCCAAGAAGGCAAGGTTTGGAGTAGCTTGGATCGATTTTTCAGGCAAGTGGAACTGACGCCACCAAAGGATGACTTCTCACCAAACATACAAAGCATGCTCTGGGTGCAAGAAGTTCGAGAAAAACTGCTGCGTTGGGTCGTGGACGAAATCAATGTGTCCCTGTTGCCAGAAATAGCAAGATTACGCAGTGAAATAACAATGCTGATCAATCAAGCTGTAGAACCGTTCTTTGAGATTCTAGACGAACTACAACAAAGAGAGTATCAACTTCATAGCCGATTGCAGAAGGGTTCGTTATCATCTACTGAAAGTCCTAAAGTATACTGGCAATTTCCAGAGGTTGAACCGATTTCATTTACGACTACGTTGGCGTTTCAAACTCCAGAGCAACTGCGTAGTTGGTTACTTTATGGTCAGAGTTGGTTCCGCACCCTTTGGCGTAAGGAGCGAAATCTTCAGGCGGAGTTTCATCAGCAAAGCCAGCGTGAGTTAGAGCGTCAGTTGCGAGAGAACTTAGATTTTGATGTGTTGAATTATCAGGAAAACTTAAAATACCGATATCTTTGGTCTGGGACTCAACAACTGCTAGAGACCATTTTGGTTTGTTGGGAAGAATCAGCTCGAGGTTGCCAAACAGACCTGAGTGGTGTGCTAGAACAATTGGAGAGATTACGCTCTGAGCGAAAGCAACTAATGCCTTTGCTGGCGCAATGGCAGAGTAATTGGGAAAAACTCAACATCAGGTTGCCGCCCGAATAGCTTTGCTAGAAAAGAGGCAGCCCCAAAAATTTTAAAATCAATCGGATGAGGAGGCTTTACGTATGTTACGTTGTTTTTTTGATGTAGACGGAGTGGTGCTAGATTTTGAGAGTGCTTATCTACGTGTGATTAGTGCTTACTTTCAACTGGATCTCCCTGAAAATTTTCAAACTACCCGTTGGGATTTCAGCGAACTTTTGACCGAACAACAGCAACTCGAAGGTTGGGAGTATTTTGTCAACAGTAATGCCTTTCGAGAGTTGAAAAGTTTGGTCCCTGCGCCCAGATTTAACGAGGTTTTTGGGGCATATCCCGTGCATTTCGTGACCAACATCCCGCCTGAACATATGGATGCTCGACGCGAGAATCTAAACCAAGTGGGATACCGCTTTGAGTCCGTGCATCCAGGTGGATTTCTCTCGTTCAATGAGCAACCACCACGTACAAAATCTCAGGTGATTGCTGATCTGGTTCAGGATGGAGAACAGATCCTATTCGTGGATGATCACCCACGGAACTGTGTTGATGTGAAAGAGAACTTTCCCGAGGCTTGGGTTTGGTTGATGAGCCGACCGTTTAATCAGGATTTTGAACATCCAACGATTCAGCGAGCCAAGCACTGGGAACAAGTTTTAAAGTCCCTTCCTAAAGTCCCCTAATCCTGACGGACAAATACGAATGCTGCCTTCACTCTACCAAATGCTGCGGCAAGTTCTGATATCTCTCACCCTACTAATCGTTGTAATGATTGGGTTGGCCTCTGCCCAGCAACAAGAGCAACAACAGCAGAACCAGCAGGCTCAACCTGGCAATATGGGTGGCATCTATCGATTGAGTTTTTTTGAATTCGATGTGCTGACTTTCCGAGAAGGAAAAGATCATGTTTTCTATCAAATGACCGGTTTCAGAGGCTTTGATGGGGGAAGTGGAGCTCGAAATCTATCGGTAGATTGGAACTACGAGAAGATGTTGTTAATGGGTGGAGACATTGACGGTCATGAAAAAGTGGAAAGTGAGGTTGAACAAATTCTACATAGCTTACCTCCCTTCTCAATCGAATATATTGTTCCTTTCCAACTTGGTTTCGCTGAATCTGCGATCAGCGTCATGGGAGGCTATACTCAGACATACTTGACAGATCAGTCTGGTAAAAATCCACAGAAAGAAAACAACAGTGCGATCTATCCGCTGATTCGACTGCGCTCCCATTACTACATTTTTGGAGGTTCTGTTTACCTGACTGGAATGCCAGAGCCAAGAAGTACTGATATTTTCTTTGGGATTGGATTGATGCGCATTGAGAGTACTCTCAGGGCAGGAATTAGAAGGGCTTCTATTTTGGGAGATGTAAGTGAACCTGAACCTTGGGAAACTAGATATAATTTAGGAGGTGAAGCAGTGACAGAATTGAGTGCTTCGCAAGGAATGGTCTTTTTTCAGCGTGCTGGCATAACAGTGAATGGAGAGAATTACGGATTTAACTTAGATTTTCTTTTCACTGGGGATACAGGTGTGATTGACAATCCTTATGCAGATGGGATTGGACCGATCCCACGTGAGGACTTTAAATATGTGACTTACATGTCGACAGAAGTGCCGGACCGCGTTCACCTACGTGGGGTGTTGATGAGAGCAGCAATCACCTATACCTTCTACTAGAATTATCTAGCCTTTTCTCTCACATCTTACCTGAAGACGTAAGGTTCTCAAGATCGATTATCCGTTGATGCAGAGAACAGCGGATTCAAACTCGAATTCTTGTTCGCTAGCGATATCAAAGCAATCAATCATTCCAATACCGACGGCATCAGAACGATCTCTTGTAATCGACTGGACAAAGCGTTGATCTCGGTCAACAAGCCAAGTTGGGTGCATTTGTCCAGCAAATGAATGAGAACTTCCGTCCAGCACGCCTTCTACTAACACTTCAAGCTCCACTAGCTAGTTGTTCCTCCAACATCGTCTCGTAAAATGCGTCACGCATCACGTTGATAATAAGTAATTCATTGCAGGTTTTGGCCTGCTCTTCCAGCACATCCAAGCCTTGCGATATTGTCAGTTGCTGACGCGTCAGGCTTTCCAGTTTGCCAACCATCTCTCGCAAAGTCAGTGACATCCTAACCTCCTTATTCGGTTTACGTCAGGGACCCGGGAAATTGTACATCTGAAGATCGAACCGTGGGCTTGTGTTCGATCATTTTCTCTACCTTCTGCAGAGGGTGTGCCAAAAAATAGAAAATCTATTTGTGCTGAATTTTAGGCCAGTAAGTTGAGAAGTCAAAGCTGGGAGAATGGCTGCCGACATGACAGTTCACACAGGCTTGACGAGCATCCAGTGGTGGGTGGTTCAGTGGATTCTTGAGGTGTTCTTGGGCAGATCCATGACAGTTTTCACACTGCACATTAGCAAGTTGGGGTGTGAGTTGATTGCTGAGAAAGCCTTTCTTTTGAAATCCAACAACATGGCACTGCAAGCACTCAGGATCGAAATCCTTACCGACTCTTGTCAGGGTGGCTAACGCATGGCTGTGTCGACTAGATTCCCAACTTTGATGAGCTTGAGTGTGGCAGGTGGTACAAGCTGCAGCTCCAACAAATCGTGTTTCCTGTTGCAGTTGCTGCATCCGCTTTAATCCACTCAGGAATAATTGTTTGACCTCTTGATCATAGTTTGTGAACAGTGGTGTGAGGGGTTCCCAATCAGCAGTGTCCAGACGGAGCCAGCGAACATCTAACTGATCACTCGAAGAGAAGCCATGATAGAGTCCCTGCCCTTTGGTAGGGATCATCTGTAAGGGCTGAGTTGCGGTTGCAAAGGTTGTGACCTGATTCAATTCATCATCGTTGGTGCTACCAACAAGAATTCGATCGAACCAACCGCTCTGCAGAAATCTATCTGCTTCTACAGATGTACCACGGAAGAGCAGCATTCGCTTGCTTCCTGGTTGGCTCTGGGATTGCCACTGTTGAATCAGTGCATTGCTGACTGGAAGAACGTTGGGTAGATCGTTTTCGTTCTGGTAGAGCAAATTGGGTGTGACGTAGCCCCAGATTTCCCAACGCTCTCCACTAACGTTCTGACTGATGACCTGAGGCCAAGGTAAATCGATAGCGTTGCTGAGCAAATAGGGTAAGGAAGTGTCCCAGGTTGCCTGACCATAGTTCCATTCGTGAGGTCCTGGAAGAATAGCAGCAGGTTTCAGTAGTTTCAGCGCCTGTTGAATCAAGTCTAGTTTCAGCTTTCCCTGAGCAGAGGGCTCGGGAAAATTGTTGCCCAAATCCAGATACAGCAAATCAGAGTGTTCTGAGCGCCAATTACTCAGTGCGGTTCCCCGACGCTGGAGTCCGCCCATATCACCTTCCTCTGCACAGCCACAAGGCTTGATCTCACCACGCAAATCACCAGAGACCACTAGATAGGGTTCAGCATGTACCGGAGTTGCCCCAAGTAGAAAGGTTCCGAGTAGACCAAGCAGGAAGCGAGTACCTCTACGAGAAAGCGAAGAGACGCTGTGCATTTTCATTGGTTTGTTCTGCTAGTTGTTCAATGGGGATCTCTAGCCAGTCTGCGAGAAAGCTGGCTACAATGGGAATACGAGAAGGATCGTTGGGCTTGCCTCGATGGGGAATAGGGCTGAGAAAAGGAGAATCTGTTTCTAAGATCAGGTGACGCAAGGGGACTTGCTTCAGAGTGTCTCGCAGTTCTTGTGCATTTCGAAAAGTGACGATGCCATTGACTCCCAGTAGCCAACCCATTTCTACCAACTGATGAGCCATTTTAGCAGAACTAGTGAAACTGTGAGCCACTCCACCTCGACTAGGGGGATGCTTGTGCAGAAGCACCATCGTGTCATCTTCTGCTTCACGACTATGAAGGACGATCGGAAGTTGCAGTTCTTCAGCAAGCTGTAATTGGGCGGCAAAGGCAGCTTGTTGGACCTCCTTCTCTGCATACATGTAGTGGTAATCGAGGCCAGTTTCTCCGACAGCAACAATTTCTGTCCGATTGGCAAGGCCGCGAATTTGCTCTGCTACAGTGTCATTGTATTGACCGGCATCGTGCGGATGGATTCCCAGAGCTCCATAGACCTCCTCATGATTTGCTGCTGTCTCAGTCACAAAGCTGATCGATTCTGAATCTACTGAGATCGTCAACAATTTGTTCACTTGGGCGGCCTTAGCCTGGGTAAGGGCTTCTGGTAAAGAAAGTGCGAGTTTGTCCAGATGGCAATGGGTATCGATAAAACTTGTCATCACAGGGAAGATCATTAGGATGGAAATTTTTAGTCAAATAGGCTTTTCACGTTACAAAGATCATCTTCCCATGGTCAATGCAAAACGGACCGCATTCTTCAGTGTCATCTTGATGCTAGGTACTAGCGGCTGCTATCAAACGCACCTATATTTGGAAGCCAGTGAGCAACCTCCTGAGCCCGATGCCGTGGT
>JACLAD010007028.1_pt1 | contig 117336 bp, 86 predicted proteins | sample 8027901 | NCBI WGS metagenome assembly JACLAD01 (sample SAMN15725071, study PRJNA655200) | protist metagenome | isolation source: fluorescence activated cell sorting (FACS) single amplified genomes of... | place: Spain: Blaines Bay Microbial Observatory, Mediterranean Sea | collected 2016-07-05 | reverse complement strand
CAAATTGTGCATGCAAAAAGAAAGTATCATCATCGGGTTAGGATCCAAAAGAGTTCAAAGTTTGTAATATACTCGACGAATGCTGCACAAGAGGACTAAATGAGGTGACTACTAGAAACAGAGAATATGAAATAGTGTACCATGTACTTACAAAACCAAGTGTCTACAGTCTGGCTTCAAAAAGACCGTCTCAAGTTTGTTTCGCGAAATCAAGGAAAAGTTTGGCGTCCCACCCGGTCATTCACTCCAAGCACTTCCATATAGATAGTTCTCTGTTTTATCAATATAGGTTATTATCTGAACCAACAAAAACATTACCTTATCAACTCAACATACAAATTGCATACAATAAGGTGCGTCAAAGTATCGCCAAATGGATATCCATTTCGAAAAAGCATATTCATTGTATGCTTCAGTTTTGTTTGATTGAAACCAAGATAAGTTTGTCTATCTAGAAGTCATAAGATAGGAAAATGGGGTATTTTTTATTATTGTAATAAAGCATTGGATAATGTCTGAGAAGACCATTCAACTTACGAGAAGGTGATGGCCAAGATTGAACGGGACAATCCCTCGTTTATACCGCACATTTGTTCAGAAATGTGTTCATAGCTGTGCTGAGCGACAAGTAATCCATTACTGCTAACCTTGGAAGAGGTGGCGACCCGTCCAATTCCATTTTACATTTACAACTAGAACACACATCCACCTAACCTTAAGCAGATTCCAAGGCGAGGCTTCATCGATTTCAGTAGAAGGTGCTTTTAAACTTCCAATATATAAGAATAAACCCTCATATGATGCCTTTGTGTCCTTTCTAGTTTCGGGTTTCAACACGTGGCACTGTTTCCGCTTTTTGGCGGTTCAGGAAGAGACAGAACGGGGTCAGCACGTGATATCTTCCGTCTTTTTGATAGGGGTTTCACGACAAAGAGGGCAAATGACTGCAATGAAGCTTTTGATTTTGCTGCTGTTAGGATTAATAGTCTGTATTACGGGTTTTGTGGGCTTACAAAATGCTAGGATCTCTTTGAAGTGGAAAAAGACGATGCTGACTATGACTTCCTCTGAGCCATCTTCTTCTCGCACTAGTGCGAGTAATAAGCTCAATAAGTTTTGCTTTTTTGTCGGAAGAAATAGCCTAATCGCTAGCTCATTGCTAATTTCTACCACCAAAACAGCCCAAGCGGCATCAATTACCGCCTCTACGTTGGCTGAATCGAAGAAAGCAGCAGCTGGGATTCAAGAGTGCTTGACCAAGATCTCTAGTATGGAATCTATGGCCACTTCAAAGGAATGGACGAAAATAGGGAACCTGTTGGGAGATAAGTGCTTTACAGGATTTAGTGATACAGCGTATATCTTGACCAAATCAGATGTCATTACTGCTGAAGATAAAGTAGCTCTAGGTACCATCAAGAGGTATGGGGTTGTGGCTGATGCTATTATCATGTTGGGTGGATTGGCTGAAGCCTTGAGAGCAGGCGGCATCGAAGTCGCAGGTGGTGGAGGTGGATATAGTGATCAAGCACCTATTCTAGATGAAGAAGAGCGCGATGACGATGAACCAAAGGAAGTTGATGCCCGAGAGGTCATGAAGTTCATTAAATTGAGTAAAGGTTCCTTGGAGGATATAAACCGCATTTCAAGTCCTCTTCTCAAGATGTAGGAGGATTTGTAGGGTAGAGGTAGATCGGAAGGCATAATGGATATGGGGAGGGATAGACTAGTATGTTTTGTTTTTTTTAACTGTATAATTGCGTGTTTATACTATGCTACTACACCCTTTCAGGTCTTCTAGAATTAAGTACACCGCATTGTGACGATTTACATTTAAATTCAGGGCGAGTACGTACTCTTCATAGAGATGATTTATCGAACACACCTTGGCCTTGACCATACATCTCCTCCATATGCTTGAACACGAGGCACCACGTGAAGCGGGCCTCGTAGACAGCTCTGCATTGCTCTTGATCTGTCACAAGGCTCATTATTACCAGGGCAGGACACAGTTTATGTTGATTACTATAAGTATTCAAGACTCACAATATAGCTATCAATAATAAAACTGTTACTTACGTAAGAGATTACTTAATATTATATATATCTTAAAACTTAATTCAAAAAGTCAAAATAAATATAATGATATTTCAATGGATATCAGCAGTATGGGAGAGACATAGCCATCCGGCTACCTCCTGGTCGGTCTCGGACCAACAACTATCGTGTACTAGCATCTCCTTGATCACCTTGATGGAGAGCACAGGCGTGAAAGAGGAAGGGAAGCCCTCCACCGACGCTGTCACGGACTCTGGCACTGCAGCGGCTTCCACTGAGGAAAGGTGCGCATATCCCTCTTATCATTTGGATCCTTGCGATAAATTCATTTATACCTCTTTATTGCACAATTACTAACATTTGGTTTTCTTTCTATCCTCTAATTGTATAGATCTGCTCCTGTGCAACAGAAACCTGTAAGGGAACTCAAGGTAGAGGATGCTTTACTCTATCTCGATCAGGTACGCGTCTACCCGCTTTCTATTAATACATTATATCTATATTATTGAGCCTTTCTAGAATACCAATTGGTAATAAAGTCATAGCCAATCAACAATGAGATGCTTTTCGGCACTCTAGATGGATTCTAGACTGCTAGAATGGAAACAAAGCTGCTTCTATTTAATCCTACCTGCACTGTTAATACATACAATATGCAATTTTAACTAACCCCTTTGCACTTTCCCACCTTCTTTACTTTTCTATCTCTATACTGCATCTTCTGCGACATTACAGGTTAAAATGGAGTTCTCTGACAAGCCTCAAATCTACAACGAGTTTCTGGAGATTATGAAGAATTTCAAAGCACAGACCATCAACACTCCTGGAGTAATAGATGCTGTCAAGAACCTCTTCAAAGGCTACAACAAGCTTATTCTCGGATTTAATACCTTTCTCCCTGAAGGAGAAGGGTTTAAGATCGAGTTGACTGAAGAAGAAGAAAATACTCCTTACCCAGGCAATAATCCTAACTACCACACCTCTAGTGTAGGTGGATCCAGTAGCGATAACACTGGAGGTGGCCAAATGATGACCCCCAATCAAGCTTCAGGAGGTGATGTAGTAGCACAAAGTGGCGATGCTGGTGGAGAGGCGAAGCCACCTCAACAGATGCAGCAGCAACACGCCATCAGCTACGTAACCACGATTAGAAACAGATTTGCGAATGAACCGGACACCTACCGTGCATTTCTACGTATCTTGCATACTTATCAGAAGGAACAGAAAGGTATCAAGGATGTTCTAGAGCAAGTGTCAATTTTGTTCGCAGATCATCCCGATTTGTTAATGGAGTTCACCTACTTCCTACCCGATGCTGTACAGGATCAAGCGAAGGAGCGATTAAATCGTGCTGCTAGAGAATCGGAGATGCGTAGACGTATGGTACAAGCTCAACAGCAGCAACAAGCAGCCATGGCAGGGAATAAGAGAAATCAAGCAGGAGTTCGCAAACATCAGCAATACTTGGCACATCAGCAGATGTTACACCAACAGGCTCAACAGCAGCAGCAGATGGCTCAACGCAAAAGAATGAGAGGTCGTGATAGTAAGGAGCCTCAACTATCTCACATATCAACCACTGCAGAACGTCGTTTCTTTGACAATGTTAAAGATCTTCTTCTCAGTACGAGCAGAGATGGTTGGGCGGAGTTCGTGAAACACCTCGACTTGTTTATCAATGATGCGATCACCAAGAAGGATCTGTTGCTATTTGCACAAGACATTTTCGGTCCCCATGGAGCCGATTATTTCACGGAACTCAAGAAGTTAATGAATGCTCGTGTAGATTATGATGGACACGGTAGTGATAACTTCTATGCCATTCCCACATCTGAAATTGATTTCCAACAATGTCGAAAATGTACCCCGTCGTATAGAGCTTTACCCAAGGACTATCCGAAGCCAGTATGTACTGAAAGAAGCGAAATGGAAGCATCTGTACTGAATGATGAATGGATCACATATCCATTCTCAGCAGAGGAAGGTGGTGGTAATTTCAAGCACATGGTAAAGAATTCACACGAAGAAGAGCTTTTCAAATGCGAAGAAGACCGTTTCGAAATTGATATGATCGTTGATTCCAACTATTGTACGATCCGTATTTTGGAGCCCATTGCTGAAGAGATTACGAATATCAAAGCATTAGAAGAAGCAGGAGAGAGGAGTGGAAACCAACCCCGATTCTCCTTACAATTAGAGAAGAGGAACTTGACATGTATCCATCTCAATGCAATTTCTCGAGTGTATGGTGAGCATGGGCCTGAGATTTTAGAGCTGTTACACAAAAATCCAGCAGGAACGATTCCTGTGTTGTTGAAGCGGTTGAAGCAAAAAGATATGGAATGGCGCAAAGCTCGTCAAGATCTGAATGCCAAGTGGAAGGAGACTATTGAGCGCAATTACGAACGCTCTTTCGATCACCGTTCTTTTTATTTCAAAAAGCAGGATAAGAGATTCTACGACCCCAAAGTGTTGATTGCTGACATGAAGGATATCGATGATGCTACAGTCACCAACAGTACTGGTACTGGTGGTTTAGAGGTCAATGATGGTGCTCTACCTGGAATATCTAATCGAAAGAATGTGGAGTCTGTCATGCCAAATATCACAGGAATTGACCCTCAGATCAACCTGTCTTTCAAGGCAAGACATCATAGTATCCACAAAGACATCTACAACTTGTTGTGTTCTTTTGCCGAAGTACAGAATATTCCTCCATCAGATAAGGAACGAATTTCCTTCTTGTGGAGGGATCTGTTGAGAGTCTTCTTCAATATTCCCGTCCGGTATCTTTACGATGATGGCATTACTGGAGCTAGTGTATTCTCTAATTTAAGCAATGCAAAAGCAAATAAAGAGACTGCAACCAAGACTATTCGCAAAATGAATGAGAAAGAAGGTATTGTAAGTACTACGGAAGGTGAGGGTGGTATGGATATTGCAGAGGGTGATACCGGGATTGCTGAATCTACTGCAGATGGAGCCAATGATACCAATTCAGCTACTAGTGTGAACGAAACGACAGCCAAGTCTGGAAGTACCAGCGCTGCAGATTTAGATGCACACAGTAGTGACAGCAGCGAAGCGTGGGTGACCGGCACCACTGTCATAACCCCTTTCGGTAATGGAGTCGTGTTGGAATACAGACCTGAGGACGGTATTTATGCTGTAGGTTTGAAATACGGCACTGTGTATTGCAAAGGCTATACGATTATCGGTGCTGAAGAATTGAGTGGAAACGCCTTAGATGCGATTGGTGTACAGGATGGCAGTAACACCAAGGAAGGTGTAGATGTGGTGTTCGACCAGGTATTGGCAACATTAGAGTCATTTAATGGAACTGCTACTTCCTATGCTCTTGGTACTCAACCTAAAGAGACGGGCCGAGCTGCTTCTAATAGATCTCGAATGCCAACCAGTAGTAATGGTAACAACCCCAACACTACCCAAGTGCAAGTCGCCGAACCCGATCGTGTGCTGTACTCTACTTCTATTGGTTATACTTTCATCCGAATGTACCATACTCTTTTCACTCGTTTAGCTGCTGCAAAAGAGCTCAGTGAAGCTATGCGAGAGCAGCGTATTGGTACCGTACATAGCGGTGTAGGTAGTGGAACTGCAACCGTATTTAGTCCTAAAACCGGAGACATTGACGGTGTCGCAGATATCGATGGTGATACTACCGGCGGTCGTACTCAGAATGGTATGAAGCGCGGAGAAGTGACTGCTGCAGTGACAGTCAATGTAAGTGCTCCAGCACCTGCACCTGCACCTAAATCTTCGAAATCAACCTCAAAACGTAGTGCTAGAGGCAAGAAAGGGACGGACTCTGTATCCAGTCAGGATAGTAATGCTAGTAATAAATCCAAAAAGGTCAGCATTCTCGCACCTTTACAGACCACTAACAATACTGCTGCTTCGAGTGCACCTATGATAGACGGCAAGAAGCATCCATTGTCCTATATGGATGCCGTGGATGACGAGGCAACCATGGTCAGTGGCAACAACAAAGCATATGGGGGGTACTTCTCTTATTTATCACAATTGGACAGTCTGCTAGATGGAAGTATCGACTCGGCCCGCTATGAAGAAACTTGCCGCGAGTTACTGGGAAATAAGAGCTATATGCTGTTCACAATGGACAAATTAGTGCAGCAATGTTTGAAGACATTACAGCAAATGGCGAATGAGGAGAATTTCAACAAGTTGGTGGGTCTGTTTGTATATCACCGCAACAAGGCTGGAGCTTTCAAAATACAGAAGAAACTGTGTGAAAACAGGTGAGTGTGTGTACTCTGACTTGATTTTTATTGTCTCTGAATCGATGCCTTGAGATGATGATGATGATGATGATGATGATGATGACGACGACGACGACAACGACGACGACAACGATGATGATGATGAGTATACTGACCTTTGCCTCTGCTTTCTGCTCTTTCTATTCATATACTCCTCACTTTCCATCTCCTTCTCTTTCCTTCCTTATCTCACTATACCCTAATTGTGATTATAGCGGCAATTTCAACTTCATAAACGCCTCTAATCAAGGCACCTCTAGCGTCGCCAACATTCAGCAAGTCACCTCTATCATACAAACCAGTGGTGTGGATCCTTTGAGCTACGCCATCCATGCCGGTAAACTTCAGGATCATATCAGTGACAACAACGGGGAGCTGTACAGATTGCAGTACATGGCTAATAGCGAGGACAATTGCATCGGTAAGTGCAAACAACATGGCTCTTGGACAACGATGACTACAATGACGAGGACTGTACGACGAGAATTCTAACCCTAACCCTAACCCTAACCCTAACCCTAATTATACACTTATACCTTCTACCGCTTCCTGTCTTCTCTGTCTTCCTCTCCTTCTTGGCTCATCTTATCACCATCTTTAGGTGTCGGCTACAATGTAGTGAGTTGTCAACTACTCGGTAATCTTGCTACTGACGAAGCTCGTCTGAACGCCGCGAAGGGACCCCCTGCCAAGGGTGCCGAGGGCAATCAAGAGGTAGGCATGGATGTGGCTTAGAGCAGTATCACTAGCGTAGAACCTCATCAGACTGGAAAGGGTAGTATGGTGATGCTGGAATGTGCAGTACAGCTGATCATCAAGATGCGACACAATGTGACGCTTGTACCCAGTATATAGGGAATGCTGAGAAAGCTATATAATGTAACTACCGAAACAATGGAACTAATACTTATTACTGAGATCTACTCTACATTATGTGCTGACTCTATTTATTGTATCTATATCACGCTAACCCTAACCCTAAGCCTATAACCTCCATAACTTGCAACCATCATCCATATATCCGATGACCCAGCTGGTGCTCTTGAGCAATCTTCTACTTGGCCCGACTGATGTCAGTTAAAATGTTCGCCAGGCTGTCACCATTCTCTTTGTTTCGAGCACTTCGCCTTGTGGGAGTGTCCTTCTGGGTGGACTTCTTACTACTCTTAGGAGTACTCTTCTTGGCCTTTCCTGTGCTGGTGCTCTTGCTAGCACTACTACCCAAACTTTTGCGTGTGGTAGGGACATAAGGGGTACCAGGCGACACAATATCATTGATGTCTGGACATACAGATCTACGACGACTAGGGGTGGCTCTGAGACGACCGGTAACGGCACTCCCGATGCTTTCACAATACCTAGCATTCATCTCGCTTTTCTCTACGCTCCCCAACACGTTCCTACTGTGATTGTAAGATGAGCTATAGTGGGCCGGAGAAGGACCCGCGGAGGGTGGAGAGATCATACTGACATCCATCTGAGCTCTCTTGAGATGGGGTACCAATGGTGACTCTGCTAACAGAACGCTTACTTCAGCAGCAAGACTGTCTACATCAATACGCACTGATTCACGACGACGGGAGCGAGTTGTGACCGCGGTCAGGGGAGTCATGACTTCGGGACTGGACTTGTTATCCTTACCCTCGATACTCTTGGACTTGCTATGAGGAGTACCACGACGCAACGGGGTGGCGGTTTTGCCTTTTCCAGTACTGGTAACACTATCAGCAAATGCTACGCCCTTTTTCTTGCGGGTAGACACTCCAGGGGTGGTTTTGGGAGTAGCCTTGCCAGGGGTGGTGGATTTGCGGGGACGCCCTCGCCCTCTTTTGACAGGCACATCTTGGGGGGCGAATAGAGCCTCTTCCAACATGCAGTCTTCTTCCTCATTACTAGCAGCAGCAGAGGCCTCTGCTGCTTGTTTCTTTTCCAACAGACGCTCAGCCTCTCTAGCCGCCTCACGAAGGCGGACCACTTCCGCTTCTTCTTGTTGAAGTCTTAGTGTTTCCGCTTCCTCTGCTTCTTGCTGTAAACGAGCAGTCTCCCTCGCCTCATCCACAAGGCGTTTCTGCTCCACTGCTCGGGCTTCCTCTGCTTCTTGCTGTAAACGAGCAGTCTCCCTCGCCTCATCCTCAAGGCGTTTCTGCTCCACTGCTCGGGCTTCTTCTCTCAACCTCATCCGCTCAGCCTTCGCTTCATTCTCTAGTCGAATTCTCTCAGCATCTTCAGCAACTTGTCGTGCCTCTTCTTTTAATCGGAGAATTTCAGCAGATTTACGATCTTGCTCAATTCTCGTTCTTTCACACTCTACAGCTTCTCTTTGTGCTTCTTGCTCAGCCTCGACCCTAATTCTTTCAGCATCAGCCTTTTGTTCCTCCAACAGCCTCAACTGCTTTTCTTCTTGCTCAAGACGGAAGCGCTCAGCTTCCTTTGCTTCAGCCTCTAATCTAATGATTTCAGCCTCCCTCGCGGCTTCTCTCACACGGAGACGCTCAGCCTTCTTTTCTTCCTCTAGCAGTCTCAACTTCTCAACTTCCAAGACTTTGGCTAGCTCTAATGCTACACGCTCTACCTCTTCATGAGCTTCTCTTTCAGCTTGCTCTGCAGCCTCCTGTGCAGCAAATTCAGCTTCCCATTCCTCCTCCGTTTTGTATATAGTGTCATCGTCATGTTCATCTAATATATCTGTCATAGCAGCTCCTGTACCAGCAGCATCAATATCATCAGTAGCCTGTTTGGAACGTGTACTACGAGCATTACTCTTTCTAGCACTACGACGAGTAGCTGTGGATTGAGGAGTGTTTCTAGCACTGTGAGCAGATCTACGTACAACAGAACGAGCACTCATCGCACTTCCAACATTAGTCACAGGACTGACTGTACTATCAATAATATCGATAAGCTTCTCACTTGATTGTAGCAAGAGCGACAGATCAGATACTGTACTAGGAGTAGGAGTGGCTTGAGAGGCCTTACGGGCAGATCGACGCTGGGCAGGCACCTCAGCCAGGAACTCTTGTTGTTCTACTGTCTCCTCCTCGCCTGCTTGGACTTCAATGGTACTGACGACAATCTGCTCCGCATCTGCCTCCGCATCCAAGTCCACCATCAATGGAGTGTGCTTCTGGGCTTCAGTAGTGCTCGCATAGGGGGTATCTAGTGCACTTAGAGTGTCTGCCGGGGTGTTGCGGGCACTACGTCGGAGACCAGTAGCAGGCGTCTTGACACGACGAGCACTGCCAGGCAACTTTTTCCCAGTACTCTTCCCAGTCAGGGGGCGAGTGATGGCCACAGTGGCAGTTGTGGGGCTAGAAGCCATACCTACAAGGCTCTGGAGGGTGTCCAGCCTTGACTCCTTCTCGACTTCTGAAGCGTCCTCACTATCATCTATGATACTCTCAGGGATGAAAGGTGCCGTGGTCACTCTAGGGCTAGCAGTGCCTTTGTGCGCAAAGGAATGTCTTCTATTCCCCTTATTACTCTTACTACCAGTGGCGATATCCTCCATGATCTCGCGCTTGCTACGATAACTTGACTTGATACCAGCAGTATATACACTGCTAGACATGCTGGCTCTTCTACCCTTCGCAGGAGAAGGCTTTTTGAATGCTTTGCGATGTTTCGATTTCTCTACGGCTTGTTTGTTTTTGTAAGCACTATAGGTGTTGTGACGACTTGCGTTGGTTTGCAACAATAAGTGAGAGCCTTCCTGTAGGTCTGGCACTGCAGGAGGGTGTGCCGTCCGACTTGTACCAATACATTGAACATTTGAAGACAATCCGAAGCCAACAGTTCCAGTGTACTTGTGATTCACTGGTCTGTGGGTGCTTCCAAAGGGACTGTTCACTTGCAATTCTACCGTTCTCTCCTCTTCAGGTCGCATCAATACATGATGCACGAAACTCTCGGTTGGCTTCAAGAAAGTCACACTTTCATTGATTTCCTTCACTACTGGCATGGGAGCATCTACCCCAGGCAAAGAGCGAGTCATCTCTCGCTGACGTTGGTGAGCTTTCTCGTACGTGTTGTGCGTCGATGCTTGTGTTTGCAGCAATAAGCGATCAGGCACAGTGGGCAAGTTGTCCAAAACGCTACGACGACGTTGAGATTCCAGTTCTGTTGAGGACTGAACATGAGATGTGGCCAAGCCGAAGCCTACAGTGCCTTGATGCTTGTTATGGTTGAAGTTCGTGTGAGTATGGCCGAACTCGTGCAGTTTCCTAGCAGGAGAGGGAGGAGGGACGTGACAATGTAATGAAGGGGATGGAGATCGTGTTAGTTGACAGTGGCATTTATGATTATAATGATAGAATCAACATCGCAAGGAACTTACTTGTCGACGAGTTTGTCTGGCTGACACTGTGGCTCGGGTTTGTCGGACTTGTGTTGCTTGAAGGCCATGGTCGGTCTGAGTAGATTACTTGTGTTGTCTACTTCCTTCACACCCTTCTTTTTGATACTCTCCTGTTCACTCAAGTGCGCTTTGTTCCGACTGGAAGATGTGGCTTCGTACAGGCGCGACTGGGCATTGGATTTAATGCTCTCCGTTACAGCATTATGAATCAACTTGGATTTGTTCATAGCATTGCGACTATTCCAAAACGGGTCGTTCTCAGGCTTGATCTCACCAGCAGCTTTCTCACGCTCCATAATGGACGTTTTACGAGAAGAGGTGCTTTGGTACAGCGTCGATGTTGTTGTTGGAACTCCCGAGTCATCAGACATCAAAGTCTTGCGTCTTGATACGCTTTGCTGATACAATGCGCCATGCTGAGACGGACGAAGCTTTGTCGCAGGCATAGACATGATAGAGCTCTTCATAGTCATATTCGACATGTCTCCGCCAACGGCAGGGATACAATTCTCTTTATCCATCACGAACGAGACCGATGGTGTTTCGGATCTTACCGATTATATTTCGAGGAATTTTCGGGAGAATTTTGATTCCCTTTTCAGGAGAAATCCTAAAAGGGGTTTTGGGAGAGAATCTTTTTGTTTTTCTAATATTGTTGTATTGACTGAATTTGCAACAGTGACAGGCTGTTGATCATATGGAGATCAGATCAAAAAAACTCTAGAATTTTGATAAGAAGCAAAAGATCAACAAATTTACCTAAAAATTGTCCGGAAATTGAGATCCAAAATGGGAATGGTACTGAGAAAGTCGAAAAAATGTTTATAGTTGATAAGTAAGACACAACTCATACGCATATTCTAATCTAGTCCACATGCCATGCTCCATTAGTATATTCTTTTTATCTATCCACCCTTTCCTCCAAACTCGTCTAGAATCGCATCGAACCAATCGAACGCCAATTCTTCTGCGAAGGTTTTAGCATTCCAGTCGAATAGGCTCCATAGTCCCGCTTGATAGAATGGACAATGACTGCCTGCTTTCACAGTAGCGACAATTGCTCCGTTGGGTTTGTCATATATATATAATGCCTCCCACAGGTTCTGGATACTGCAAATCGGGTCATCTTCTGCATTCAAATAAAGACACGGATTGATGGTATGTTGTACTGTTCTCATGGGATTGCAATGGTCATAATAGGCTTTCTTGGTCTCGAATCCTGCGAATTTATACGTCTCATCCAACCATCCTTGCAGACTGGTGGCAGCCATGCACTCATCATAGCGTAGGTCTTTACGTGGCTCTAACAGGGCTTTGTTCTTTCCCAGATACCAGTCATTGGTCGTTTTCAAGATCAATGAATGAAACGGTTCCGCAAAAAGACTGAGACAACGTTCGATATTGTATCCTGGACAAATACCCACGCCACTGTAGATAAATCCTTGTACATTCTTGCGCACAAAGGACAGATCTTTGCCGAACACATCCAGCTCTCTGCCTTCTTCTCTTTTCACTCTCATAGCTAACCTCTTTATTTTGGCACCTTGGTCACCCATATACCTGGCTACTATGCCACTACCAGCACTAAACCCTAAAAATAGACATTTCCCTTGAGGTCGTTTGGACTGTATATACGTCTCTACGATGTAAGAAGTTTCAACGCTATTTCCAAACATATTGAAATTGTGTTTGGTGAGCTTAGCATTGTGTCCACGGCGATTATAGCACACAACCAACCATCCTTTCTTCGCAGCATATTTAATGTATTGTTGGCCAGGTAAATCATTCGAGCGACAGTTGACTCCGTGATGCAATATCAAGATTACAGCCTCTTTATCATCAGATACAGTAGGCACCTCATTATACCAATCCAATACCAGTATCTCTCCGTCTTCGCACTTCACCTCCTCCTTGGCCCAATGGCGTCTATTACTGCTCTTATTGAAGATGTTCAGAAAGGTGTAGGGAATCAATTGGAAGTTGGAAGGCCAGATAAACGATGGAAAGTAACACTTCTGGAAAGTGCGACATTTTTTCACAACCCTTTCCAGCACAGTGTGAATTGATGCGTCATTAACCGGCAAATCAGCGTTCACTTTGTACTGACCTGCTGCAACACAGCTTTCATTCAAGAAATCGTCCCTTAAACGCCTCTGTCGTATAATGGAAGTAGAAATCTTGGCATCTGATGAGAACAACGTCGGGTATCCACATAATTGCATATACTTCATCAGAGAGACCGAGTAGGCAAAAAAAAATGCAGGCAACACAAGGGAGTCTGACATAATTCAAGAGAAGCTATATAATGTAGGCTTCTATGCCTTTCTTTGGTTTTTGGTTTTTTTTACAGGCGGGTCGGGATTTTTGGTCGATTTTAGAGTGCCATTCCAGGGTCGTGAACCGCCAGCTGTAAAATTGTAAGCAAAAAAATGACCAAAGCAAGTGGTGGCAAGAAAGATAAATCGAAACAAGTGCCAACCAAGACGAAATGTGCAAAGCGTAACGCAAGAAGTCATCTAAGTCATCTTCTTGATGAAACTATGTCTCTTCTTGAATCTCACAAAAGGAGGGAGACTCCTCTGCATCTGACATCATGAACAAAGAGAACCCTGTTGGCTTCCACATGATCAAGTGTCATAGATGCGCGAGACCTGTAGTAGAAGAAGACACTGTGTCGTGTTCGTTGTGTGTAAAGGATGTGTGCCCAGAATGCCGCGAAGTGAAGGATGCGTGTGTGTTTTGCGAGAGCAACGATGATCACTGTTGCGTCGATTGTAATGATTGCTCGAAGACTCGTGGCATTTGGCATTGTGAGGTGCATTCAGAGCACATCTATTGAATTTAGTGAAGGGCATGGAGAGAGAGGGAGAAGAAATAGGAATCAGAGATGCACAAACCACTGTGGGTAGCAACGAAATACGATTTATCATGGACATTAATCTATAATCAAAATACAATCAAATCACAAGGAATACAAATCTCAATCTACATCTACACACCATTCCTACCCCCCCCGTTAGTAAACGAGGATGGCCAAAGCAGCTTCGAGCTCCTCAGTTGTTGTCACAACTGTTGTCTGTAAGCGATATACTAGATTACAAATCCATATTGGAGATGTGTCTCCTCAGCAGCGACAAACAGGCGTCCACATTGTAATCCAAAGGCCGTGCCTTTCGACTTATATCTCGCCTAGTTTGTCCTTCTCTCTGCTGTATCTGCAAGCCTACCTGCTTTCTCTCAAGACTCACGATTTGCTTCTCAAGGTATGCTCTCCACTGCTCTTTTTCTTCCTCTTCCACTTCCACTTCCTCGTTGTTTATGCTAGCATATCTCTGAAAGAGAGGATTGCATTGTAAGTGGAAAGTACCACTACTCTCTGCATCCGCATCATTAGTGCTATCTCCTAATGTGTTTCTTACGAAACTGCTGGTAATGTAGTGGTAACCACCCAAGTGGTCCACATGTTGAGCCTCGAACATCCACTGAGAGATTTCTACTGGTTCACCCCCTCTCCTCTCACCCTTGTCACTCTCAATGGTAGCCTCATCCTCATAATGTCCCATCACTTCATTGGCCCACTCAGAGTCTGGATCCATTGCTAATGCTTTGGAAGGATCTATCGCAGGCTCACCCGTACATACACGCCCCTGAGAGATTCGCTTTCGATCAACTAAAGAAGGAGGAAAGACACCTCTGTCCTTTTCAGCTCTCGTCATGATAGCCTGTTGCTGCGATACAGGCATAGTGGGGCGTAGCACGGCACTATAGAATGCCTGCAAGGGCAAGAAGTTGGGTGGCCAAGGCTGGATGATGATTCGTTGCACCCCTAGATGATCCAAAGTAGAGGTATCGATCTCGTAGTCATGTGTCTGCCAATAATCAGAAAACCCACGTTCTCCGCTATTTCCATCACCATTATTTATGGTAGAAGAGGAAGTGCACAATATTTCAAATAAGGATCTCACGCCCATTCCGCTGAGAATGAGTGTATCTACATCACAGACCCCTTTGTCCAGTAATGGTTGCAATCCATCCCCTACCAGTAAATCTATCTTCTGCCTATTCTTGTCGGGTATGCTGAGCAATGTGGCTCTTGCTCCAGAAGCAGCCTTCTCAGACACATCCGCAGCATAGATATGAGCAATATGATGCAAAGTGGACATCTTCACGGACAATAGGCCATGATCACAGCCGATGTCCGCCACCTTGTAGGCACTACTGATAGGCTTCCAGGGCAATAAGGATAAGATGCGCTGAAAGCGGGGACTCAAGTTCGTAATTTTTTTCATCAGGCTCGTCGAATCAATTCCTGGAATTGCAAAGCAATGAGAAAGGCAACAAACAAGTAGCAGCAGCGATATCTCCACAATCAACATGTATTATACTTCCGCATATGGCTAATTAGGATTGGTAGCTCATCTACACGACGATCAGTGCATGTGTGAAGTAACACTGACCCCCCCAAAAAATACGACCTTTAAAGGGAGTGCAACGCACCAAGGTCGGACTCAACACGATGAGTGATTTCTCTCAGAGAAAGAAACTCGGATGAATCGTTTGATACACAGAAGTAGTGCTTCCCTGTTGGTGCACATAGGCAAGCAACCGCCGAAGTTGTTGCCGCAGCATACTTTTCGTGCCCCTTTGCATGCCGCAACCATGCATTCTGGTGCCAATTCTACTCCACCTCTTCGTGTTGGTTTATGTGGGCCAAATGCACTATTATGCAATGCACCGGTATCGAATCCGTTCTCATTAAACTTAATTCGCCTCGGATCGACCTTAAAGAAGCGCAGCGACAAGATGAACAAGCACAAGCTGAAAAAGAGAAGGAAGTCTCTGCGATTCAATACTAAGGCATCACGTGGTAAGGTGAGATAAGGAATACAATACAGGGATCAAACAACTTGGGACCACATGGACAATGACGGGCTGTCTGTAAGTATACGAGTAGACATAAATGAAGGTCAAATTGTCAATTACGTGATCTGATGTACGTCTGTGTGTTCCTTCTCCAAAGGTGGAGCTAGAAGGGGTAAATGAGAGATAAGATAAATTGAATTAACTGTGCACTTTGTACATCACAATTGTAATCACATGCTAAGCAAACCGGCAATAATTTCCAGCCAACCAGAATAATCTCATGTGCAAAACTGGGCATCGCATGACCCCTCTCCTCAAATTTACTCATACATTGGGTAAAGCATCAGTGTCCTGGTTTGGACCATACAGAATTCATGCTACAAGATGACAAATTGCGACATCTCCGGATCTGCAGCGATGTTGGATTAAAGACTACAAACGAGGGAAACTACAGATTCTTTTGTGTTCGCTGTGATGCTGATGTATTGATGTCCCATTCAGCCATTGTAAACACCGCCCAATCAAGATGATTATTCTTTAATCCTATTTTTTTCTCTCCATCTTTTCGTTGTTGTTGTTGTTGTTTTTAACTAAGAGCTGCGTCCCAAAAACTCATACAACAACAACAACAACAACAACAACAACAACAAAAGCCTCCGACGATGTGTCCCACCAAGGGTTTTATGCGGGTCTCTTCCGAAACTCAACAACATTGATTGCATTTTTACCCACTTCCAATTCGATTTTGCACCTCCTTTCTGCACCATTGTAGAACCGAGTATCGGTTGTGAACTAGTGTGCCTTTTTATTGGAAAATATTCAAATAAACATCGTTATTTCGCAACGTTGGATTGAGATAGTCAAGAGCCAAGCATGAGTAAATTCAATTTAGAGACGATCGACAACTTACCGAACCTCGCGAGCCCGCAATTGGGCTCTGAGATTGTGTATTGTACCGATGAGTGGTTTGCTGAATGTGACAACATGTTGAAAGATGAAGGTGCTCATTTCGATCCTGATACTTTTACTTTTTATGGTAAAGAGATGGATGGATGGGAATGTCGTCGTCGTCGTAGTGAAGGCCATGATTGGTCTATTGTGAAACTGGGCATTCCTGGGTCTATCTTGGTTATCGAAGTGGATACCTTGCATTTCACTGGAAATTTTTCTCCTCGTGTTTCGATTCAAGGAACATATTTGGCACCTGGATCTCATTCTACGGAATTGGAGAAAGTAGAGAACTTGATAAGACTTCGCAAAAAAGGCGTGGAAGATCGAGGCGAAAAGTCAAAAGATGGGCGTATGGGATTGCATGCCAGTGATGAAGAGACTGCCATCGCACTAACATTACAATCAGATAAATGGCAAACCTTGGTACCATTGACAAAACTAGGGGCAGGGTACGCCGAGACTAGTAGAAACTTCTTCAAGATTGAAAGTAGGGGCAAAGAGCGGTTCAACTATTTGCGTATCAATATGGGGCCTGATGGTGGTATCGCCCGAGTGAGAGTATATGGTTTGATTAGTGTAAATTTGAGTGCAATTCCACGAGACCAAGAGATTGATTTGGCAGCAGTGCAAGTAGGTGGCATTGCCATCGGCTGCAGTAATATGCATTATGGTCATCCGCGCAATTTAGTGAATCCTGGGAGAGGGAAAGTGATGGGAGATGGGTGGGAGACTGCTCGTCAACCTGCGCGTCCTGCTTCCTATGAACGTGGACATGATGGACTCATGAAACTACCAGGGAGCGACTTCGCTGTATTGAAGCTAGGATTGCGGGGATATATCAAACGTATGGAAGTGGACACACACCTATACAAGGGGAATTATCCAGAGTCATGTTTAATTGAAGGATGTTTCTTCGAAGATGACGAATCACCAGAGGCTCAGAAACTACTACTAGCCCCCTCTGATGGTAGCGGTAACACCGGTAATAGTATCCGAGGCAAAAGACCGATTTGGCGGCCTCTGTTGACTCGTACCGCGCTCACTGCAGATGCGATTCATCGCTTCAATGTCATTAGTGCTGCGAATAGTGAAATCCTTACTCATGTGCGTATCACCATCTATCCTGATGGGGGTGTACAGAGGTTGAGACTGTTTGGTTTTGCAGCTGATGCTGTGGGAACAGCAAACCCTTCACGTAGCCGCCTGTAAGCGCACTATAAGGAACTGAGGAGGAGCAGACGGAGAGGTTGTATCAATGTACAATCAACACAAAGAAATTAAGAAATTATTTTTTAGAAAAACATAGAGACCGAGTAGAGTATATATTATAAGGAACGATGGAAATAGAGATATACGTTTAGACTAAAACATTGATGTGTAAACAGTAGTTGGAATCAATTTTTTGAGAACATGTCGGTTCTGCATTCTGCTTCTCATTCTGACGGCAAAAGAGTACGCAGTCCTTTTCTTCTCGAGCCCCACGTCCCTCCCCTCCACACAACCCCTTAAAAGTACAGCCGACCCGGCAGAGTGACTTGGGTTGAGTTGCCAAAGTGCAAGTAGTTGAAATTTGTCTCGAATACCGCTATCTGGGATTGTTTGAGTAGCTTGAACGCTTAAAAGAGGGTCTAATTGCAAAATCTTTTCAAGTCTGAAACGATATTTGATTTCGGAAAGTACAATCAGTTGCATAAGTAGTTGACGGGTGGATTGAGATAAAATCGAGTCAAAGCATGGCAGCAAATGATAAAGAAATAAGTACTGTGATGAAATTTGCCACAGCTGGTCTAGGCGGTGTCCTTGCTTGGGTTGTGGTGCATCCCTTCAACACCGTAGCGGTGCAAATGTCGCTCGCTACCATGTCTGGCAAGAAACCTGAAGGTTTGATTCGCTTTGGCAGTTCCTTAATCAAACAGCAAGGTGTAAGATCTTTATACAATGGCATTGGGGCTGGTGTTGGACGGCAGACCATCTACGCCACCTCACGATTTGGTCTCTTCGAGACGTTTAGAGATGAGTATCAAAACAGAATGGGAAGTATTGATTTGCCTGGTCGAGCTTTATGTGGTCTATCTTCTGGTGCCATTGCCGCCTTTATCAGTTGCCCCATGGAAGTATGTCTCGTGAGACTTAGTAACGATAGCTCATTGCCTCCAGAAAAGCGCAGGAACTACACTGGCGTGTTTAATGCGTTCAGTCGCATCATGAAAGAAGAGGGGCCCAAAACATTCTTCAGTGGATCCGGCCCTTATGTCAACCGTGCCATCTTGGTAGGTCTAGTGCAAGTCGCTTCATACGACCAGTTCAAAGAGAGTTACGACTCTATGGGCGTCAAGCACCCTATTCTTAACAATTTCTGTGCAGCTATGAGTTCTGGCTTCCTCTATGCATTGGTGACAATGCCTTTGGAATCCTGTAAGAATCGTATGGCGTTTCAAAAGCCTGATCCTGTCACGAAAAAGATGCCCTACTCGGGCACCATACAAGCATTGACAAAGATCGCCAGCGAGGAGGGAGTGTTGCGGCTGTGGAATGGCTTCCCACCATACTATTTGAGATGCGGAGGGCACTCCGTGGGTATGTTCATGTCTATCCAGTGGCTTAGATCCTTTTTATAAAATAGATGGAGATAAATGTGTGTACTGTTGGTGTGTATCCGGAGTAATCATTTTATCATTGTAAATACAAACCATAGCTTCACTTTTATTACACTGCAATCAAAACTGAATACACATACACAAAACTTTATAACGTTACTCCACTCCTGTATGGAGGTTACGCGGCATGGTTGGCGAAGAGTAAATCTTGTGGATTTCCTGCTGGTTTACCGAAAACCAATCTCACCAAACTCCTATTCATCGGTTGATATCGCTGCTTGGCGATTCTCTCTTGTTCTGCCTTCTTTCGTTTCTCTTCGATCAGAGGGGCCAGTTTGTCTTCTTTGGCTTTCTTATTGCTACCAAAACCTCGCCCTTTCTCCTTCAAAAATGCTTTACTATCGACAAGCTCTTTACCTGGCTCGAATCTCACAAGGGGACGGCCATGGTAATGTGAGTATCGTCGGTCCTGCGACAATACATCTTGCGATTGGTCACCATTGGCACTAGTTCCATTCACTTCAATCAAAGTATTGCGGACATACAGAGGCAACAGGCGTCTCTCGGTGTGACCTAGATCCGATGTCATCTTTTCTTGCAATCCATCTACTATCTGAGCACCAGTATGTGAAGACAATCTTTCTGTATCATCTCCCTCAAACGCTCCAGGCACCGGTATAAGGCTGGGAACGGCCCAAGCCAGATCTGTTTGTACTCCCTTTCGAATGTTGTTTTTCAATCCAGCGTTGATAAACTCTTTCTTTGCTTGCTGCATCTTCATATTGTCGATCTCGTGAGGCGGAATGACTTCTACTCGCTGGATATTAGGTGGTTTCCAACCCCCAGTCTTGCGCAGACGTTTCCGTTCTGCTGCAGCAATTACGTCCTCTGCTTCTTTATCTGCTCGCTGCACAGCTTCATCCACTTCCTCAAAGGGCATACGATTGTTATGATGTAAATATTTCTGCTGCAATGCCTTGCCCATCTCTGTACGCTTCTGTTGACCGGTGATCATCTTCTCGTAGTCATCGGATTTAACCACTACACTCTTCTTGACTACTTGCTTGCTTAGCGTGGGACGACTATTAGGATTGATACGCACATTACCTTTCTTTGTGAGAGTCACGCGAGTCCGAGTAGAGCCACCGGGAGTGGTGGTACGGCGTTCAGAGCCTGCACCTGTGCGCTGCGTACCCAATGTACCTCGAGAGGCTACAGTAGTGTCGTCTCCAGAGTCTTCGCCGGCACTACTGTAGGCCAATGAGTCTTCAGAACGAGCAGTACGAGGAGTGCTAGCATTACTGCCTTCAGACATACCAATGTCTGCGGCGCCACGCACACGAGCTAGTGGATCTCGGTTGTTTTGAGTAGCCTTTCTGGAATTACCACGAGCTGGGCTACGTGCACTACTCTCATCTATCAGTGCCTGTACTGCCGGACCAGGCCCTCCTTTCTCTTTTCTTTCTCTGCGCTTCTGATCTTTGGGATCTTCAGGGATCTTCCAGTGCCGACTCAAGGCCTGACTGAATTTGGCGTGTCGCTCCAGCGCTATATCGCTCTCATAGTAAGGGCTCGCGCCTGCACTCATCATCACGTTCCCGCCTGCCGTAGCACTAGAATCTTTCTTGGTAGCTCCATTTTTGCCTTTCTTACCTTTACGAGAATTAGCCCGAGAGGCAGCAGTACCGGGTTTGCTGCTGCTGGGCTCTTTGTTTGATTCCATATGCACCGCCTGCGCAATCTGTGCGAAGACGTCGGTGTTATCGAAGCCGTCTCTTTCTCCGTCTACCCCTAGTTCCTCCTCCAAATCCTTCTTTACATTATTTCTATTGGCAGCGTTTGCTTCTAGTTCAGCTACCAGGGCCTGAGCTTCGTGATCTGGGGCGGCTGGCATAGTGGTGGCAGAAGAAGGCTTTTCTGTCGCCCCTTTCTTGGCATTGGCGCGTGGTCGCTGTTTGCGTATGGTCTTATTATTCTTCATTTCCTCCGACCACTTCTCTACTTGGTACACCAACAAGTCCGCCTCGTCCAAAGCGCCTACGATCTTGTACTCTTTAAGCATAAACATTATATTGTCGATACTATTCAGTCGGTCCAACCAAGTATCCATCTTGGCCCGTTTACTGACTTTAGCACCTTCTTCATAAGCTTTGAGTTCCTTCGTCTCGCGTTCATGCTCCTTGGCCAACTCCGTCTTGATCACGAACCACATGTGTTCATAGCGATCATTACGATGCTCCATATCGGCTTTCTGCTTGGCAGTCCATGCACCTTGGGCGGCAAACATCTTCTCCACCTCTTCGGCTTTGGCCAGCGCATTAGGATCGCTAATGGCCAATTGGTCGTGTTTGGCAAGAACACTCTTCCATCCGATACGGGAATGCATGGATTGACCAGCCTTTGGGTCCACTTTGAACAAAGACTTGTCTTGCATGCCGTCTCCTTGTCCTCGAAACAGACCATGTAACTTGTCATCAGTACGGTAATTGCCTTGGAACTTGTACATCTTGCGATCATTACGTTCGTTCTTGGTGCGTTTGGCAACAAAGTAGTCTCTGTGCTCCTTGATTTTGGCCAGAGCGTCGGTATAGAAGTTCTCTGACACTTCTTCATTCGGTGGATGCAAGAGCGTGACGTCGATCTTGGCTTCCAGCTTCGCTGCATTCTCTTTTAGAGATCGTTCTAGTAAACGCATTAAGCGGCGTAATACTTGATGCAATGTGAGTTCGGGTAAAGAGCGGTTGTAGCCCTCGTCAGCGTGGGCAAAGAACTCGAAGCCTCCAATACCAAAATCTGCTACACGTAGATCCTCTTTCCGCTCCGTAGCATCCTCTCGACAGGGGCCCAAATCTGCCTTAAGAGGAACGTGTTTCTTGGGATTTTCTGATTGCTCCTTTTCTTCACTGTATTCTTTAGCATCGAAGCCGAGAGAGCCCCACAATACACCTAGACCTGGTGGACTCGGAGGAGGAGTGCCTGGTGGCGTCGATGCCATACTATCAGGCGTCGGAGGCGGCGAAACGCATGCATTGGGGCAAATACTACGGTAATAGCCTGATTTGCCACAGATGTGACATCGAATGCCACGACGAGCGCGCTGGGAGACCAGGGTCATCTTCTCTGATTCACTCGTCTTTTGCCATTTGTCATAGATATATCTAGCCAACGCGGGACTCACGAAGTCGTCCGAGGTATTGATGTCAAAAGTACCCTTGTTCGGAGCCTCGAGACGAATACGAGGCTCCTTCTTCTCCTCGCCTCCAAGACCAGGAATGGCCCAACCAAGTGGCATAACGATTGAGATTAAGATAAGGGTAGTTTATAGACAGACCGAAAGATTAACAGGATCCTAGGAATGCCTTCGAGGGCCAATAAGCATGTGCACAACACATAATGATCTAACAAGATAGCGGTGCAGGGATCACCAGCACGCGAGGACAATTTCACTTCTCCTCGGACCGGCAGATGGGAGATCGACCCGGGATTTTTCTCATTGCTTGCTTTCTGAAAGCTGTGACCCTTGTCAGCAACAACAAACCCAGGATAGGTTAAAGGGAACATTTGCATCCTGTGCTGCTACTGTTTATCTGGGTCTGTTTGTGGTATTCAAATAGTCACCTTACGAGGAGTTCGGTGCAGGAAGAGGCGAATCACGTGAAGTTTTTCGATAGGCTAGCGACAATGAGTCAACCTTTACTGTTACATAGCATAACCTCAACACTATCAATATTGCTGGACTCCGTGCAGAGCGATACGCTGTCTTTAAATCGTCTGTCGATTTTTCGTAATTTGGATCAAGTACGAGAAGACTTTGTTGGTAGTTCCCTGGATGACCAGAAACGATCGTATGCCTTTCTAATGAACATGTTGTACCAAGTGCTAGTGATCAGCGTGAATACAGATACATGCAAGCTGTTGGACGCGAAATTGGCTTGCCATTCTATGCAGCTCATTGCACAAGTAGTGGAAGTGTTGTATGCACAATGCATACCCAAAAGTGTTAATAACAGTAGTAATAACAGTACTGCGAGTCAAAACCACATGGATGTGTTTACTGAAAAGATCACAGATGCAAAGATGGGCTCCTTGTTGCTCGTATGCTTGTCGTTATTGGAAGCTTTGCACAAGGAACTGGATATCAAGGGGATCCTGGTGCAATCCGCAACCTCTTCTGCACAGAATGACAAGCAAGCGGACAAGGATACGAAGAAGAAGAAGGGTCAGGGTGCAGACCTTGAGGATGCAGTGATGGCCACACTGAAAGCTTTCGAGTACACCATACGAGCCCACCTTGATGGAGATGAAGACAACGTTAAGAGTGGAGAGACAGAGGATGGGGTACGTAACGTGCTTGACGGAGACTATCTGGCCCACCTAGTAATGATGTGTGTAGACTTCTGTAAGCACAAATCCAAGGCCCTTGCTTCACAAGCATTAAGCACACTGTTGGCAGCCATTGAGTTCACGGCCACACCATTGGTGTGGAGAAACTTCTTCCCGGGAGTGTGTGGGGCACTCTTCTTCGAGTGCCTACAGGGACCGCAACGTGGTTCCCAAGTGAAAGAAAGGGCTCTCATCTGTCTGCTACGACTCATTGCATCAGTGTCCGAAGGATTTGATGAGTCTATTGAAGAGAATGTACAGTGGCGCGTGGATGTGCTACAACGTATGCAGGAGCTGCTACCTCGGGTCTACTACAGTGTGTTTCGCTCTCTGTCTCCGATTCGGAAAAGCAAAGTGTTGCGTTGTCTTTGTAAACTCATAAAACAGGCCCGCGTATTCTTGGGGGACAAAGTGTCTGCAGAGATGCATTGCTTACTACTCACTAGCGTGGAAGATGATCATCTAGTAGTCAGTCGATGTTCTCTTCACTGTTGGGAGAATCTTCAGGCACAAGAGATGCAACGAGGCAGTTGGGTAGCTGTGCGAGAGTATCTGTGCACAGAGGTGCGAAATTCTATAGGGGCGGCGAGGCGTATGGCTGGTACTGGTCGAGAAGAAGAGTTGGAGCAGTGCTTGGGGCGAGTACTGGGGTGCGTGCATGCACTACGGGGAGAGTTAGGAGCTGTATTCGCACAAGACAAAGACGAGAGGCTGCTGGAGGACACATTGGGCTTCCTGCTCTCTCCAGATCCTGACAGCTGCCAATCCAGTCGAATACAGTCCCATACCTATGCATATTATCTGCCGCACCTATCTGGTACAGCTGGAGCGACTAGCCCCCAAGTGGCATCGTACTACCAGCCTCCGGGCCTCGCTACCCGTTCCCCCGGCAATGCAACCCGTATCCGAAAGTTGTGTGTGCTACTAGGTCAAGCAGGTATATTGTCGCGCTTGTTAGTCTCTGTGCAGCAGTGGCAGCAACACATGAGCGATGTCGACACCACTCTCACCAGCGATCCTCGATTCGCTGCAATGGACGATGAGGATGAGATGTTTAGTGACGTCAAGGGTGTTGGAGAAGAGGAGAAAGTAACTGGCGAAGGTGGTGGCGATGGAGCAGCTGCAGTTAGTGAAGAAGAAGAACAGGCGATGCGTGAAGTACTCCGACAGAAAGAACAGGCCTACGACTTAACACACTTGGATGTGCTGCGCAAGGGTGCAGGACTGTGGAAGGCAGTTGCTGAGGTGATGGTGGGACTGGTCGGGAAGCCTATACCAGTGAACATAGACAAGGAGAGGAAAAAGTGTGCTACTGGTCATATATCTGAGGTTGATGCTGTGAAAGAGAAGGAGGAGAGAGGGGGCCTGAAATGTGCTGTATGTGACATCACAAATGCTCAGATCGTGAGACGCTGCACACGCTGTCTAAAAGTGGCATATTGCGGTAGAGAGCACCAGCTGCAGCACTGGAAGGCCCATAAGAAGGATTGCAAGCAATTGGCCGAGCAACACGCCATCACTCCCTCGCCTTCTCCCTCCGCTACGGACAGTGAACAAACGGGTAAAAATTGTGATATTTTTGATGATACACGTCTTTATACTCTAGTAGTGGATGACAAAGGTAGTAGTTCTCTATACGGTCACATCATAGACTCCAAAGAGGTGCTGAGCTCGTGGTGGATGAGTGTGCCAATGAGTTACCATGACCAGAACGGCGCTACTGTGACTACAGCAAAGAGTCTGCAACCGGCATACGAGAGCATCGACGAGGTCGTGCGATCTGCTGTCGCAGCGATGGCATATCACATCTGTTTCCTCAAGTCCCGCTACGCTTCTGATCCCACGAGTATCAAGGGCACACTCCGGTCACTTTTACTTGCTAATGTCGCAGAGGCAGTAGCACACGCTTCTCTCGTCAACGGCCCCGAGGCCTTCCAACCTCACTTGATCACCACGCTGTATCCACTACTAGAGCTAAGTGTATCCTCAGAGGACATTATTCGTGTGGCTGGGCGAAGTAGCGTCCAGCGCTTGGCGCTGTATCTCAATTACCCGTCTGTGGCGCACTTTTTGCATGGAAATGTGGATTACATAGTAGACGAGGTATGTGCAGCGATGAGACCTCGAGGTGGATGGAATTATAGACTAGGGACGACCACTTTTGATGCAGTAGCTCGCAAGAGAAACGCATTTCTGATCAAGAAGAGTAAGAGAGGTGATACTCGAAAGGGAGATTATGGTGATTGTGGTGAGGAGGAAGAGGAATTTTTTGGGCCACATCTGGTAGTTGAGTACTTTTTCACCACAGTACACGAGGGTCTGACTATTGAGAGTGAAGAGATAGATTCGAACGCACAGGTAGAGATAACGGTAGCAGAGCGCATCAATAGCCATGCAGTGATTCGAGACCTACTGAGAGATGCTATATCGAGTATGGACACGCTTGCAGAGAACGGTGGATTGTCTCAGCGGAATACGCTACCGCTGCTTGCGATGATGAAAGTGCTGGTAATGAAAGCTGCTGAGCCGTTGGAGGTGCTACCGTCCCAAAGTGCAGCGAAGGCGACCGGTGATGTGCTGGCGGCCAAAGCAAAGGAGAGTCTGGCGCACTTTCAGAGGAATATCGACATTCTAATGGAACGCAACCCAGTGATAGACGACAAGGATACCATCACCCCCAAAGTGGTCCCCTCCTCTTGTACTGAGGGGCCTGATGGCGAGGCCAAGGAAACACCTCCAGGCCTAGCACTCATCGAAGAGGTACTGGCCCGCTGTTCTTATTACCTAAGCCTTCCCTCGCTGCGAGACAAGGTGAAAGTCGTGGATATCATGCAGCAAGCGTTGCTTAGACTTGCAGTACGTAGAGACGTGTTATTGCCCGCAGTGCATAAGCTATGGCGACCCCTAATATTGCGGGTACGGGAGCTGCGGGGTCAATTCCAAGATGAAGTACATCAACGTATTCCAGGTCTCAATGAGATGAGTAAGCGTAAGAGCTTTCTACTACCAGTGCTACTAGATCTATTGGCCATGCTGGCTGACATCACTACCAATTTTTACTCTGTCAAGTGGGACGATGACTTGTGGCCCGAGTTAGTGGTCATTTTGCAATGTGTTGCCAAAACATGTATCTCAGAAGCGATAGTCAGACAAGAGAAGGAAATGGAGAAGAAGCGATATGCTGCAAGTGGTAAGAAGAACGTCAGCAGCTTGTTGTCTTCGCCCACGACGACTCCATCGAGCACGATGCCTCACTTGGAGCTAGCAGAGGAGGAGAACACGGCTATCAGTAGTGAAAAATTCTTCCGCATGGAAATGTATTCTGAACGAGACCTTACAGCCGATACGTCTATACTAGATACAATGGTACAGGCCGGTAGACATAGCAAGTTCTTCCGAGCCAACAAGTTGAGAATTGCTGTATGTAGGTGTATCCAGCGCATAGCTGATATGCCTGAGTGTGAGCCTTATGTCCGCAAGGCTGCTGGTGTATGTTTCTGGCACGGTCTGCCTTTGTTGTTGGACCCCCAACCAGAAGTGCGTCAGGCTGTATCAAACATGATGCATACAATGGTCGCATTGGATCGCTCCTTCGGTAGATGTGCGTTGGACTGCATTGCTTTGGCGGCTAATGCTCATGGAGCGTCTATAATAAGAGATACCGCCAACGCCTATCTACTTTCAGAAGCGCGTATCCGATGGAACACTCTCGCAACAGATTTAAGAATTGTCACTTCGTGCGAGTTGTTTGAGAGACCGTATCATCCCTACTTGGCTGTGCTCAAGGGGAATAAGAGAAAGACAACCAAGCTGATCACTGCACCAAATGCTACACAAACCTTAACTACACTCGTGGCTGACGAAGAAGTAGTCAATATGGCCAGAGAGATGTTACAGCAGGGGCATATTAGTCCTGCTGTCGTGAATAGCTGGATGGGCAAGCTCGAGAGCTGGAAGTCCTTCTAAAAAAGTGATGATGATGATGATGATGATGGTGATGATGATGATGATGATGGTGGTGGTGGTGGTGGTGATGATGATGATGATGATGATGATGATGATGATGATGATGATGATGACGTTGTAATAATAGTGGCGATAATGTTGATTAAACGATGCACATATGACTTCTACAAATAACCACAAATCCTACAAAATGACTGTGCAAATGGATTGTGAGGACGATACATAATGAATTTACAAACTATTCTGCACCTTCTCCAACAGACTCAGGATCTTGTTCTTCATCACCGGCTGCCCCTTCTTGGTCTTCTCCATGGCTATTTTCCTCTTCTCGCTTCTTCTTTTCTCCCTCTCCTTGATACGATTCTGATTCGCTTGGATAGCAGCTCTTTTCTCGGCCTTGGAGGCTTGGATCTTCTCTCCAGCGCGCACAGCTTTGTCCAATGATATTGATTGATGGGGTTTCTTCTTTGAGAACTTGTTATCTCTAGGTGCCTTGGTTGACCTGTCGCCAATGTGTACTCGATTCGACTCCACGCCTTCTCGTTTGACCAATTTGGCGTAGTTGCGCAAAGTGCCGGCTTTCGTGCGAGCTTTCCGCTCCATCTCCTCCTTGAGGCGCTTATGGCCCGTGTGTTTGCCTTTTACACGAGGCATACGATAGCCATTCTTGTCTTTACCGTTGCCAGTTCCCATATTCTTGCCGAAACTTCACTAAGACCACCACTCTGACTTCGATGCCAGATCTACCTGAAGATGATAGCTAGGAAATTCGACGATGGATGCACTAACACTCCAGGATCCTTGGTTATCCCTCAGCAGTCCAATGCACGATACCGTGTCAATATAGGAGAAACGTCTACCAGCAAACAAATGCCACGATTACCGACCCCGCTTGGAAGTGATGCCTGCATTTCGACTCGAGGGTAGCTTTCCAAACATCGCTACCTGAGCTTATTAGTTAGTCTTGAACGCACGAGATTGGTCTATTCGCAAGGTTCCGGAAGTCTTGACGTCGAAATCGCTTTACATTCTTGGTTTTTGCATCGTTGATCGAATAGACAAACAACAAGAATGAGTGAAATGGACGAGATACCGGAAGCTGGTGGAGAAGCTGACTATGTACTGAGTTACGATGCGATGCCTTTAATGCGCCCACTGCCTATTGATGATAGCTGTGGCCTCTGTTGTGGCGAACCATGCCTGACCACTACGCGACAGTGGCAACTCGAAGAAGCATTCTACTTTAGACTCGATGGCACATGCTATCGTATCGATCGTGGGTTCGTGTTCAATGCCTCTTCGGTGCCAAGCATCTTGCATTGGTGGCGTGCACCTACAGGTACTACCATGTTAGCAGCTATTATCCACGATTGGACATACAGATATGCTAGCTTAAACAAAGTCGAGGGTGATGGCGGTAATCAGCGCGACAAAGAGCTGGAGCTAGTGAGTGAAGTACCCATTACGCAGGCAGAAGCCGACAAGATCTTCTACAAGACCACTAACAGTATGCTGTTGTATTCTGCGCTAGTTTGTTGCGGATTCGGTGCTTGGAATCGTAACAGAATAAGGGAGAGTGATGGGAAATGGAATATGCTGGAGGATAAGCCACTGAGCAACTCGATGAGAGATTAGATTACAGAAGTAAAGCAAGAAGAGAAGAAGGAGTATAAAATATTTGTGTAGTGTACGTGTGTTCTATAATATTCATAACAATCGTAAGATATCATCAGATGTAATAAAAATTTCGGAGTATTCAGTTCATAGTTAATTAGAAACTGCAAGAGTGCCCTGCAGTGGGCGAACGAGGAAGCCAAAGACGAAGTGGTGGCTTTTATGCAAAGTCGTGATGATCATTAAAGATGGAAATAGGAGAAGAAGAAAAGATAGGTGGCAGTGTTAGAGACAGTACTCATCATTACATTATGACAACAGTAGATTTGCATCAGTTCGTACGCTTTTGATTAAATTATTTCTACAATATATAAAAATGGACCTTAATGCACTGGCAGTGTATCTAGAACTTGATCAATTCAGGGTAGTCCTCTATGAGATCTCTCTCAGTCAAGACATTGCCTGGCTCACTGGGTGTCCACAAAATTTCTACGGCCATGACATTGTTGCCCTCGTCGGTCAGTGCATCTGTTGCAAGGTTCTGTAACATCTTCTTGGCATCTCCTACAGATCTCACACTCTCAGTGTAAGCAGCGCTGGATCCTCTCAATGCTACCAGTAGTGATACTACCATCTCTGTAGGTTGACTGTTTGAGTTGGCAGCACTCTTCACCAACATCATGTCACTAGGAGTCTCTTCTTCGAATTTGCTTCTCTCGCGAATGGCCAAGTTTTGGAAATATGGCTCTGCTTTGCTTGGGCCAAACATGAACTTCTCTCCTTCATACGCACATGCATTCCAGTCTTTGGATCGACGCAACAGGGCCAAGGATGATTCAGACAATAGACTAGCCAATTCGCGGCGACCACTGAGTGCATTGTTCTTCTCTGCCAATCTAGTCAATGTCTCAATGGTGTTACCAGGTTCAGCCCAATCGGTAGACATGGCGATTTGTAATTTCATGACAGTGGCTCCATTCCCAAGAGCACCCATATCATCATCATCCCCGAAGTCCGCTCCGCCCACACGAGAGAAGTTGTTCAATACTACATAGGCGATAGCACCCAATAGAATCAAGTTCGTGAGCCCTCCTCCTCCACCGAAACCCATACCATAATAACCAAATCCAAAGGGGGAAAAGAAAGGAGAGGGCATGATATTGATACTAGGGCCATAGCCTCTAGAATATCCTCCACCAGAATAACCACGACTAGAACCTCTCAAAGAGGTACCAGAACCCATAGAACGAGGGGCGCGGAAAGAAGCACCACCACTACGACCACCACTACGCGCTGCGTTGGCGACATCCATGGGACTCAATGTAAACAGAGAAAGAGAGGCGCCAAGCAGAGCAGGGAGCACTTTGGCATTGATGGATTTACTGAAGTGGCTGTGGAAGGCGGTCCATTTGTCAGACAGTGAAGTCTTCGGAATAGCATCATTTGCTTTGGACATAGATAGGCTGCACTTCATTGAGCGAGAGGGAACATGGTTAATGAACGCGCAGGCACCGCTCACCAGCAAGAGCGCAATCAAGAGTCGCATTGTAATGATAATCGTGTTCGACAGGCGACTTGAAGGAAGCTTCTGACAAAAATTCTTTGCGACCCGGGTTGGGGCATGAGATGAGGTCCCTGCCAGGTGGAGTGTTCTAAGTACGAAAAAAAATTAAATAAATAATAAAATTACAATAGTATCATTTTTCTATGTAATTTCAGTATTCCCAGTAATAGGGAACCGTGTTGATAAAGTGGCTACCTTCTAAGCATGTCCTATCTACACTTCGGGGGTTTGTTGGCATCATGCATAAGGAGGGCATTATGGAACATACCCGGCATATTTGTGACCTCGGATACATTCCATTGCCTGATATCCTGGTTGAAGGCAGCGGCATGAGCGAACATCAAACGCATAGTTGTGACATGGGACACATTCCATTGCCCGAGATCTTGGTTAAAGGCAACGGCACCATAGAACGTGTAGTTCATAGTTGCGACCTCGGACACATTCCATTGTCCGATATCCTGGTTGAAGGCAACGGCATCAAGGAACATACCAGACATATCTGTGACCTGGGACACATTCCATTGTCCGATATCTTGGTTAAAGGCACAGCCTTTCTGGAACATCCCTTGCATAGTTGTGACCTGGGACACATTCCATTGCCCTATGTCCTGATTGAAGGCAGCGGCACCAGAGAACATCCCCTCCATAGTTGTGACCTGGGACACATTCCATTGCCCTATATTCTGATTGAAGGCAGCAGCACCGCAGAACATTTGGCGCATAGTTGTGACCTGGGACACATTCCATTGTCCTATATCCTGATTGAAGGCAGCGGCACCGCAGAACATTTGGCGCATAGTTGTGACCTGGGACACATTCCAACCACTGATGTCATCATTGAACTCCTTGCAGTCTTTGAAGAGTTCACGCATATTCGTTACAGCAGACGTGTCCCAATCAGTAATATGACCATACTTGCGCTCCGCTTCTGCTTGATTATCACACCATAGTTTCACAACATCTCTGATGTCCGCATCAGTGCGGATTAAATTTGCATCGACTTTCGTCATTACAGTATCGGTAGCGACATGGGGATCCTTGACATTCTTTTGGGCTCGAACGCGAGATCCATCAGTCTTCTGTCGCTTCCTCCCATAATTACCCCAACCTTCTAGCCCAGCCGAAGATTCATTCACCATTTGTTCTGTTGCCGAGTTTGGGGGTAGATTATGATAACGCTCGTAACCATTTAATGCGTCAATCATGAGATCAGATCCACTACATCGATCCCATGAGGGATGATTTGTTCTACCGCGAGAGTCCGAAGTGGACGGAACTCTGGGCAATCCCTCGCTTTTTCCTGGCTTAGGTGCAGACGAAGAACCATCATTTTTACACCGGTCTTCTTGAGCTATTCCTGCGTTGATCAAATCTTCCACTTCTTCATGCATCGCCACAAAGTCAGCTTTCTCTTCTGGGCTGAATTCAAAATTCGTATGACCTAAACTTTCTAAAAACGTCTTCAGAATAGACTCTCGTTCCGCCGATAAAGCCTTTACTTCCAGGAACATTTCTTCACAGCGATGCTTTTCTTCTTCATTACCTACACTACCATGCTCTTTCATTTCAGAAATGACGTGACGGCATAAATTGTCAATGAATTCCTTCATAGCCTCACTATCCTGTTGTCTTCGTTCCTCATTGGAAATGTTCAAACTCAGACTCACCGTAGCAAGTGCTCTGTCAATCATCACATTACATTGATGAAAATCAGCAGCGTATTTACCACTGCGAAGAGCCCTCATTACGGATTTCCACATAGATTTGTTATTGTACTCATGTAAGAAATCTTTCACAAAATCCAATACTTCTTTCAATGTGTTAATGGATGCAACAGGAATTTCCAACTCTTTTGATTGAATTTTCAACAAGGGATCCTCCAAAACTTTGATTCTTTTTATGATCAACGCGTTCTCCTCGGTATTATTCTTTTGGTTGTCATATTGATCCTTCACATAAAAAAATATTTGCAGCACGGTTTCAATGTTCATCTTTCGCTTCGATGGTTGGAAAATAATATACAAGTAATGACTATCAAATGAAACAATAAAGGACGATGGATTCAAAAACTTAAGCAAACACCGAATGCTCTATCAAAGACAGTGAAAATCAAAGTTACTGATCTACTCTAGTGCAATTACCATATAATCTTCTCAATAAGATTCAAAATGGCGTTTTTCTACCGTCGGATTCCGGGATCCTCACCTTCCCGGCTTCCCTGGCTTCCCGGGTTTCCGGGTTTCCCAGGACTGGCCGGTCGTGCCGAGGGCATCATAACATTCCACATCTTCACATTTCTTTGGCTTTATCTCTGGCTGAGCGAGAGAATAAGAGAAAAGCTACCAATTATGCTATACCATGTATCGTTGTTGTTGGTATTCGCCCTCTTAGTCATTGTGTCAACTGCATTGAAATCGTTGAAATCTATTAGTATTCTAAAGCCCCTTCCAATTACAAATTTAATTTTAGCGTGCTCAATGTCGGATCGACAACTCAAAGCACTTAAGGAGGCTGAGCAGCTTCGTCTCGAAGCTGCAGAGATGGAGGAGAGGCTCGGTATTAAGAAAGAATTAATACCAATAGAAGACACAGTGCTGACGAATCCTTCTGATAATTATAAAGAGGGTGATCTTGAAGTTAATACAACAAAAATTGCTTTCATTCGATCACGCCTTGGTTATTTGAGCGTTGGGGATGCCCTTGTCTTTACAAAGGAGCTAGACATGCTAAAGAATGAGAACGTAATAAATCTATGGAATTCAGAATTGATTTCAAGTAATACAAATTTTGCTGTGAAGAGTCTCAAAAGAACGAAGATTGAACCTGTTGATCTCGGTCTAGATTCTGTCGGATATGATTACCAAAAAGTATTTCTCAATACTCTCTTATTGGCTTCTATCCTAGGTGTGTTAGCTTCAGCTATGCCACCTGAATATGGGTCTGTAGGTTTCTTAATTGGGTATGGAGCTGCACTCTTTCCAATTCTTGTCGTTGGTATAGGCTCAATAGCTCCGGAGCTTATAGGTGATATCATTAAAAAGGTACGTTATGTAACAGACGATGAAGCAAAAGAGAGAAGAATATCCCAAAGTGCTGCGAAATTTCTTGTAGGGTATATTCTCGGACTCCCGTTGTCGAACTTCAAAAATGGACTCACATGTGCGGAAGCTGATTTCTTTCAACTAAGGCCAAATTACAAAAATCACGAAAATAGCAACCAGTTAGCAATTGCTGAAATATCTGCTACTTGTCTAGCTGGTGCAGTTGGAGAATGTATATCTTTTGGTAACGCAAAAGAAACAAATCCAAGCGATGTAAACCTCATCTATGAACTGATGAGTGTGACAAAGCTCAAAGATGATGGTTTACAAGACCACATCAGATGGTCAGTGCTGAAATCATTTGAAATCTTAACAAAGCATTCTACACAATATCAAAGATTAGTAGAAGCTTTTAGAGAAACAAGACCATTAGAAGAATGTGTCGCAATTATAGAGTGAACAGGTGATTGTCCTTTTTGTTGAGTGTGCCTTGATTACAATAGCACGAAGGAAACAAATCTTATCACGCCCGACTTATTATTATGATGGAAAATGGATCTATGATGTTATGTGTGTCGTTCGTTAGTGATCAGTAAAATTAGTCTTAGTTACAGGCGATTGTTATTTACATTTATGTTCTTATGTGGTCGGTAACAATCTTCCTTTCCTTCTCAATTTTCTTTTTTGATTCTTCTGTAGCTTTTCGCTGCAAGCACTTTTTTTGCAATTCATACAGTTTTGGGTTTGTACTACCACTTTTGTTGCACACATCATCAACAAACAAAGGTGGTGTATCTACTTCCCATCCCATTGATTTCAAGTAAGTTTCCACTTTGCTAGGTGAATCACCATCACAATCATCATCAGGGTCTCCGTTATATATACTATTTTGCTTGCGAATGTAACTGGATATTTTTTGAATTTCCGCTTTAACAATTCTATTTCTTCTTTTTTGAATTCTTGTTTCTGAAGGTAGCGTGTTTGGCAAATGATCTTCTATCACTTCAATACATTCACCCATTGAACATCCTCTCTCTAAGGCAAGTACTAGTGCATTGTACGAATCTTTATGTTCGCGTAAAAGTATCAAGCTTTGAAGAACTGCCCACCGAGCTTGTGATTTCACTCGATCTATACTCCATGGAGGTTGAATCGTCGTCAATAATTCAAATAATGAACTTTCATCCATGACTCCACCTTCAGCTTTTCCATATTTCCACGCTTCGGCTGCAATCCCTGCCATAATTACTACTGATGCTCTATTAATTGATGAACGGTCTACTTTACCATCCTGGATTTGTGAATTTAATATCGAATCATAATATATAGTACCTGCTACACTATCAAGTTCAGGAAAATCCATAGACTCGAAAGGGGCAATAACACATCTACGAACTGGTAAACCGCATAAATAAGATATCAAAAAATGGCCTGCTTCATGATGAATCTTCTTCCTTTTCTGACTAGGGTTAAAAGTTTGAATTAATGATTCAAATATAGATCCTTTGAAAAACAACAAATCACAAATATACGAGAAATAAGATATGATACCCAGAGCGATGAAAATGTCAATACTTGATGTGTCTCCAAAACTGATCTCACTTACCGCCAAACCAATCAATAAAGATTGCCAGACATAATCGGGTTGTTTGGGTCGTAGTGCAGACATTTCAAGCCCTATTAAAAAATTTATGGATGATGAAATGAAATTAAAGATGAAAATATGAAAGGTATAGTAATAGGAAAGAAGAAAGACAATAGACGCAATTAAAAGGTATCGAAAACAGAAAAAGAAAATTAGTAGGAATTGTAATGCACGATATGATGGACTATGGATGGACTTCTACATTTTGAAAATATTTTCAAATGCAAGATGTTTTGTTACATATTGTATTTTCCACCAAAGTCACTTACCGGTTTCTTCATAGATTCCTTTCGGAGTAACCTCAGTCACACTGCTAATCGGGTACTCCCCTTCTAGGCAATTGAAACCCCGTAAAAGGTTTTGATTTTTCATCTTCGTGTAAACAAATGCATAGGCTTCAGCGATTTCTTGATCGTTCATTTGCCCGTCCATTACATATGTATTCACAGTGGAGAGTGTGTCAGAAGATCCAGTACTTCTGCTTTTGGTCCTCTCCATATTATTCAACAACATCAAACCATCTGAGCGATCTATTTTAAGTGATGGATTTCGTTTCAGTGTTCGAAAAGCAGTTGAAAAATCGCGCGTTTTGAAACTTTTTAGTATATCATCTGAAGCTTTCATGCACAAAGAGCCAGCAACAGAACGCAAACCTGACACAGATCCGAGAAACAGTGAGAACAAAAGAAGACTGTTCCGTAGCATGCACAGCTTCATGATCAGCAACAATCACGTTAGTGTTACGTTAGATAATTCTTTACTTCGAATAAAATGAGTTAAATTTCCATGAGGGGCACAAGGCAGAGGAGATACCATCTTTGCGTTCTACGATCTTGTCCTTGGGTATTGTGTTTTAAACGAGGCCGGAACCCGGCACCTGGCCGGCTTTCGGGGGCATGCCATGCATGCCGGATGATGGGCAGGGAGTGGTGAAATGACCCAGCATACAGCATTGGCGTATGGTATTGTTGATGTTCGTAGCTTCGACAGATCTGGACCTCTATGGCCAAGGAAAGTTGAGATTATTCTATTCTGGTGGTGTGTCTTGAATCGTCAGATTAAGATTCAGTGCAGGAAGACGGCCTTCGTATCATTTCGAATCTTAGCTTGTCGAGATATCACTCAGTACTATAGATATTTTTTGGATATAGAGATAGAATGCGCTTGGCCTTGATTACAGGGGGCGCTCGTCGTTTGGGTCGTGCCATTGTACGCCATTTGGTCAACAAGAATTACAGAGTGATCTTTACATACAATGAGAGCACTACTGCTGCATTGAACTTGTGTAATGAATTGAACAGTCTGCATGATAAAGATGTATGTGGCATGGTGCAGGGCAATCTGCTGGAAAAAGAGGACACATATCGCATGATTCGCGACATTGAAGGGAGTCCCTTGTTTGTGAATTGTAATGAAGGATTGCATCTGATACACAATGCATCAATCTACAAGTCTTCATCTCTAATAGACATGTCATTAGAAGAGCAATTGAACTTGCAGAGGCAATATAATAGAATCCATATGGAGGCTCCTCTCCAAATAAATCTCTCTCTCCTAAAACATTTCAAGACTGTAAAGAATGCATCGATCATTGGTATTACGGATTGCAGTCGGGATAGATCATGGAAAGATTTGGCGAGTTATACAGCCAGCAAAGCCGGTTTGCGTCAATTACAGGTTAATCTTGCAGGCGAACTACCTCAACATATACCACATCTTAGATGTAACACAATAAGTCCCGGTGCTATTATGAAGCCTGAGAGTGTCGACGAGAATATCGACAACATAGTGCAGGAGATTCCGTTAAAAAGATTTGGCACACCGACAGAGATTGGAGAGGCTGTTCATTTTCTGTGTGAATCGGAGTATATAAATGGTACAAACATAAAAGTCGATGGTGGCTGGAGCTTGACTTGAAGTGAATGGGAGCTGCAGCTTGCTTGAAGTGAAATAATGTTGATGATTTGGAATATATATGTGTACAAACTCTGTAAAACAAATGCTCTAAAAAACAAATTTTCTATCCTTTAGTCACTAAACTTTGGTTCACGCTCGCTCATGGTGGCCGTCATAGCTTCCATCAGATCCGTGCTCATCAGGTAAGCTGCATTATGCATTTTAATTTGATTCAAAGCATCGTCGACTTTGTGATCTCTGGTATACAAAAGCGTCTCCTTGGTGCCTCGAATTGTCAAGGGGGATTTGCTGGCAATGGTGGTAGCCAGACGATGTGCTTGTTGCAGCAATTGCTCATAATTATCAAATGTTCGGAGCACTAATCCTAAACCCTTGGCCTCATCTGCATCGAATACTCTAGCCGAATAAGCTAGTTCTCGACATTGCATATCCCCAATGAGTTTGGGTAAGCGTTGTAATGTTCCTATATCTGCAACCATGCCCAAGTCAGTCTCTTTGATGCAAAATTGTGCATCTTGTGTGGCATATCTGATATCACAGGCTGTGATCAAGTCCACTGCACCGCCAATGCAGTGTCCAGAAATAGCAGCAATAACAGGAACTCTACAATGTTCAGGGCCAGAGATGACGTCTTGTAGCCATTGAATGACATTTGCTAGTCCTTCTCTTTGTCGCGAAGGACAGGGCTCTTTCGCTTGTAAGGCTTGCATGTCTGCGAACATGCCAAGATCGATGCCAGTGCTAAAAGATTTGGCATTACCACACATTACCACCACGCGCACTCGGGCATCTTCATTTATAGTCCTAAATACATGCCCAAGATCGTTCCACATCTCCAGATTGATCGCATTGCCTCGGTCAGGTCGATTCAACTTCACTTGCAGCACTCCATTATCATTCAGGGTGCATTTCACAGTATTATAAGAAGTAGCAGTGATATCTTTGGAGGAAGCAGGGTTCATCACTTCAGAGAGCTTTTTCGCAGTATAGTTTCCACTGCTGCTCTTGGACTCTGTTGAAGTCGTCACGGAAGTAGGTTGATGTTTCTCCAACACATCATCTACGTATTCGATGTATTTTTTCATGGCATCCGATACAGACAATTTGGAGGAAGCGTTAGCCCATGCATCATACTTGGCTTGCCCCACTGGATCCATGAAAGAAGGGCGTCCATTAGCATCAGGTGGACCGCCCGAGCGGATCAGTTTGTAATAAGCATATAGTTTCAGCTTCTCTTCATTCGATGGAGTGTACTCCAACTCACCTAGTTGGGCAAGTCTCTCCTCAAATTTACTTGCGATGTCAGCTGCAAGTTCAGGCTCTGTAGAAAATGTACGTGCGACTCCACAGAAAATAGAGTTGGACTTCAAGCGAGCTACACGGACCGAGTTCACATAAGTAAATCTTCTCATGGCCATGACAATGAAAAAAAGTTTCAGTTCATTTAGAGTGGGTTCCAAGGTGGTGTTCACGGAGGAGAACCAAACCAAGAACCAAAAGCTGGGATGCTCGACCCAACATTGGCACTTTTTAATTAATTACCAGTCTTTGCAGTCCATCGTCTCAGTTTCCAATGATGTTGCACCAACTGGTCACGAAAGTGTTGGCTTGGGCACTACTATTGGCTGTATGCTTCGCAAAGCCGTATCAAGTTCCCATGATGGGTCGACTGGGCTCTTCTCGCACTTTGGTGCTTCTTGGTGATATGGGCATAATTCAATCTCATAGCATGTATTTCGCGGACTTGGCTTCAAATGGTTACGAGCTTACCTATATGCAGGCCAGTGACAGTAACTTGGTATTGAAGAAATATGGAGAGAATTTATACGATAATATAATTATTTTTGCTCCTGAGATTGATGACTTTGCTAGAATATCCTTTGAAGACTTTAGTGAATTCAGTAACGATGGAGGTAATATTTTGATGGCTGTGAATGAGAATGTGAGTGAAGGCATGAGAGATTTCGCTGCTTTATGTGGTGTAGAATTTGATGCACAAGGCACAGCAGTGATTGATCATTTTGCCTTTGAGAAAGAAGAAGATGTGGGTATGCGCCACACAACAGTAGATATTAGTAATGTCATTGATTCCTCTATACTAGTTGGAGACTATTTGGGATTACCAGTGGCATCCAAGAAGATTTTGTATAAAGGTATAGGACATGCGGTAGAAGAGAGTAATGTACATGGCATCAAGGTGTTGCGAGGAAATCCATCTACTTATTCCGCCAATCCAACACAGAACGTGGGAGATTACCCAGAGAATGCAGGCGCAGACACTTTGTTAGTGACCGTCTTCCAGGGCAGAAACAACGCCCGGCTGCTCTTCTCCGGATCGCTTGATATGTTCAGCAATGAGTTCTTTAAACCAGGATACGGCAACGAGGCCTTCTGTACAGCAGTATCTGATTGGACCTTTGCCAAGTCCGGAATATTGCGATTCCGCGACATTACGCATCATAAGAGTGATGGTACCCCTCCTGATGTGATTCTGCATGAGAAGGAAAGGCCTGATCAGTCTGTGACCTTGTATCCAGATCCAGAAATCACCAGAAATTCATTAGTATATCGCATTAAAGACGAATTGGTGTACAGTATGACTGTAGAGGAGTATCGTGGAGGTAGCTGGCAACCTTTCTATACAGATGATATGCAGTTGGAGTTCGTGATGCTTGATCCTTATGTGCGTACCAACATGAAGCCAGACAAGAGTAGTGGTAAGATGGTGGGTAAGTTCATCGCGCCTGATGATTATGGTATTTTTAAATTCAGAGTCATGTATCGCCGCGAAGGGTACTCCATTTTGCATACAGAGGAGACCGTATCCGTGCGACCTTTCAAGCACGACGAATATGAAAGATATATCTCTACCGCCTACCCTTATTACGCATCCACCTTCTCTGGTGTCATCGCCTTCTTGGTATTCACATTGTTCTTCTTATATTCAAAGGATTCTTAGATCAGATAGAAGAAGACGGTCAAGAGTATAGACTTATCATAAATATACTGTCGCATAGGTGTATTCATAATATTTTAAACAAAATCAACAACAACAACAACAACATCAACATCAGAGCAATCAAACGAAGAAGGACACATTCCCTCACATTCCCTCATCAAATAGAAACTACTATAACACACGATCGCGAGAGAGGGAGTACAAAAAGAGGTGTTCCTGGAACTTGGTCTTGAAACGTACATCGAGATGTCTCGTATTATTATGCAATCGGATAAACTCCGTTCTCCCCGTGTTAGGGGAAGTGCTGGGGGTGCGAAGACTGGACGCACTAGACAAATCGAAGTATTTATCGCGTCCCAACCGTTTGGATTTCCAAGAGATGGCTGTTGCGCGCCCACCTTTGATCTTGACGTATCTCAAAGACACTACTCTGATATTCCCTCCACGTTCACGTTTCTCTGCTTCAACACCGGGCATCATTGCCATAGACCTCTTGAATATGCGCGTGGACTCCTCCACAAACAATTCTTCCTTCGCAGTGTTCTCCTCATCCATGCTTTGCAAAATCACGTCCGAGTTGTTAGACTTCATCTTGGACAAGATCACCGCTTTCGAGCCCACAGTAAAGAGATACATCAGGGCCTCACTGCGATGCCGATCACTTAGCGCATGAGACATTGAATTCGAATATCGCGCAAAAATGCTTCAATCCAGATTTATCAGTCTATATAGCCCAAAATGGAACAAAAAACGACTTGATTATGGTCAAAGAGACTCAATGCTAGATATCTCCAAATGCGCTATCTACACTACTACAATAGATAGGAGATCAAGCTGAGGCTATATTAACACGTAGAGGTCTCGCTAACGACCTCGGCGTACCAATTTGCAGCACTTATCAGTCAAATTGACCAAATCCAACCACTCAAAAATCGCGGAAGTGAATGTGTACGGGTATGGCATTCTCTCTCAGAACCCTTTTAGGATTTCTCCCGAAAAGAGGATCAATTTTCTCTCGAGAACGGAGGCAAGTAATCGGTAAAAACTTTATTTCTTATCCTACCCGTAGATCCTAGGTCAAGCATGATGGCTGACAAGGAGAATAGTGGTGTGAGCCCCAACGTCTTGATCTTTTCGCCTCCAAAGTCGAAGCCAGGTGGTCATGGTCTTGGTAATCTGATCAAGAAGAAGAGCGAGGTGTTGCCCACACTGATTGCTGCACGTTTCAATGGCGGCATTCGTATCGAGTTTGGCCATGTAGATCTAGGCTCTTTCCATAGCCAGCAATTTCGTATCGACAATCCCAGTACGAGTAAAACAATCAAGATCAGTATCTACAAGGAACCTATGAATAAAGGTTTCGAAGTCATGTTAGGCCCCAAAGGACAGAAGGAGATTGAGATCCCTGAGAAGAGTTGTGTGACTGGTGTTGTAACGTGGAGTGCGGAACATCATGTCTCCTTGTATGAGAAAGTCACACTCAAGATGGATGAGAAGTTGCCTTTGGAGATTACAATTACAGGCAAGGCTGGAACCGGAAAGGTAAGCGCAATAAAAGAGATATTATGTCTACAAATGTGTATACATTGTGTGAACAGCAAGAGCTAACTCGTTTCCCATCTATTAACCCTTAACCCTTTTATCTCTTGTATATAGGAGGACGATAAAGTTGTCGAGAAGAACTTTAAATCGTTGGTTGCCATTGCAAAGAATAAAGTTCCCCACGCTACTCATAAGAAGCAAAATGATGCTAAAACTGGTGCAAAAAACTTCACTCTGTTGGGTAATGAGGAGTCGTGGAGTAGGAAGCAAGAGAGTGGCTTCACGGAGTGGCTCAACTATACCTTCTCAAGTTCTCGAGTTACTGTAGAGGAGGAAGAGTCTGCAGTACTTGCAAGTGGAGCAGAGCTTCGTGTATTATATCAGAAGAGAAGAGACGCTGCTGTCCGAAAGGAGGCCTCCATCTGCTTCCAGTCCGATGAAGTGAAGATCCCGCTCTTCAATGTGAGCAATGAGGTGCTTGCAGACACAATATCCACTCGACGTGATCGAGACATTCATAGTGACGTCGGTCTACAGAAAGGTTTATTCGAATTGATTTTTAGTTACGAGTTGCCGTACCTGAAACTGGCTCTGGAAGTGGTGTTCAATGAAGTGGTAGAATTAAAAGGTAATCACTCCCATCGTGTGTGCCAATCGGGGGACAAGCACTGGACTAAGGCCATCAAGATGTTCATTCAGAAGAAGATCTTGGATAGTGAGATGATCCGCAGTCGCTGGAGTACCCAGAAGCTAATGTATGAAGCCAATAAGAAGGAACAAAAGAGACAATTGTGTGCCCACTTTGTGCAAAAGTTCTTGGAATTAGTGCTTGTATTGGATGTGTTGCGTGTGAAGAAGTTCTTGAATAGTCCTGCGTTGTTTTTGGCATCCAGTGAGTACAAGTCTTCTAGTGATGTCCTACACCGCTTCTGTATGGAGTATTTGAGTGCACAAGGCAACCTGGTCAAGACACTGCAACACCATGGCTACCAAGTGAGTTTCAAGCAAGAGTTCTGCGACGAGTATCAATACGAAGTGAGTCAGATTGCTGTAGATTTGAGAGATGGTGTCCGTCTAGCGAAATTGGTGGACATTTTGTCGAAAGAGGATGATCTATGTGGGCAATTGAGGGTGCCGCCCAATACTTTGAGCCAGAAAAGACACAATGTCTCCCTGGTATTTGAGAAGTTATTCGGTGGAGATGTCGAGCCTGGACTCAGCGTCAATGGAATTGTAGAAGGAACTAGAGAGGAGACTCTTTTATTATTATGGAAGATTCTGTACAAGTTCGAGTTGAGAACTTTGGTGGAGCCAGAAGCTGTCAAACAAGAGGCAATGCGTATCCGTAAGGCCAAAAAGTGGCGCAAGTCCATCCACCCCAGTGCAGATGCACACAAGCTAGCCGTGACTGTGGCTTTAAGGGACGAGAACGACCACATCCACTTCCCTAGTATGCAGACGGAGGAGCTCACTGAGAGGAGTCAATCCTTGGAGGATGCGCTCATTGGTTGGATTGCAGCCGTAGGTAACCAGTATGGAGTAGAAGTAGATGATCTAGGAGAGTGTCTATCAGATGGGCGTGCTCTATGCCTACTGATCCACAGCTACCACCCTACCATCATCCCTACCATGCATATTGCAAAGACCACTGCCAACTTAGATGAAGATGCTACAGATGTGGAAATAGACCGAGCGCTGCAAGGAGAGAGCGACAACTTCCACACATTGTGCAAGGCTTGCCGTACCATTGGCGGTATCCCCATGATGTTGTCCCCTTTCGACTCCGAGAGCCCGCCAGAAGATAGGGCCATGGTCATCTTCTTGGCGTATCTCTTCACTCGACTCATCGAGTCCTCAGAGCAAGTGCGCTCTGCTATCCGGATACAGAGATTGTATAGAGGGTTGAAAAGAGGCAGCAGGAGTGCGTGGGAGGAGCCAGTAGCGGCTGGGACCGAGGCTGATGCTGCTTCCATGACTGACGATGCAAGTGAATTCTCATCTGTCGCACACTCCGTCGTTAGTAATATTGTTACAGACGTGGGCTGCACAGTAGTATTGTCGCGAGACGCTGCGAGTAGTATTATACAGCGCAAGTATATGTCTTATGCTACTCGAAAGAAGTTTGTGATCTATTGTCAGCAACATAGACTGCAAGAGCTACAGAAGCAACAGGACCAGGAAGCTTTTGCTACTGCTCTAAGAGAACAAGAGCTGGAGCTGGAGGCCGCATTAGAAGAACAAGAGAGAGAAGAGGCTCTGCGTCTCGAGGAGGAGCAGTTCGCCATGGCAGAAGAGCAGTGTCTCATGGCACAGGAAGCTGATCTACAGAGAGCCGTCGAGGCAGAGCGTGTAGCTTTGCAGAAGCGGGCCGTAATTCAAGAGCAAGAACAGAGGAAACGTATGATGATTGAAGCAGATCAGCGCGGTATCGAGTTGATGAAGAACCAGATCCGCGTAGAAGTGGAAAGTGAGGTGCGATTTCAAGCAGAGCGAGAAGTGGAAGCACATCGCAGTGCTCTGGAAGTCACTGCTGAGAGAGTGATTGCTGAAGTAAATCAAGACGTTATGCAACGTGACTCCATTATCGAGTCAGAGAGACGTGCTCGTCAAGAGATGGAGGAGCGTTTGATGCGTCTTGAGAAAGAGAGAGAGAGTATGCGTGAATCTCGCCAAGAGATGGAGGAGAAGTTAGCAGAACATGAGAACCTGAATGAGGAACTGATGGACCAACTTGATCAACTCAGAGTCCGCGAGTCTAGTGCGGAGAACGCCAAGATTGATCTAGAGAACCAGCTTCGTGTCGTCCAAAGAGAGATGCACCTCTTCCGAGAGGTGTCCGCTGTGGAGAATGACCGCGAGCGAACTCCTAGAGTGGTCAAGGTCGTTGATGAAGAGGTAATGCAAAAGCTGGCACTACTTGAAGACGAGCGCATTGAAATGAAGACGAGGCGATTGGAGGCTGAGATGAGGGCTGAAGAGGAAGAGAGAGCTCGCTTGGTGGCAGAGCAGCGTCTATTGGAGATGGAAAGTGCTGATCTCTTAAAGAAGAAAGAGTACGCTGCGGCAGTGTGTCTCCAAGCCAACTGGAGGTGCTTCGTCAAGGTCAAGATCATGCAAAAGGTAAAATTCATGACAGTTCAGGTGCAGGCAGCATTCCGGGGCAGTAGTACGCGTGCACGCTACTCCAAGCAGAATGGCATGGCCATCAGGATCCAGTCCGTCTGGCGCAGATATTGTGCACGTACTATGTTCGTTGAGAAGTACGCTGGATTCAAGGTAGACAGAGGAGTTGTCCGTCTACAGGTACGTTTTTGCCGTGATTGAGATCCTTTCTTATATTTTCAACGAGATCAACACTAACGAGCACCACCATCTTTTAATATCCCTACTTTATTCATAGGCCGTCGTTCGCTCCTTCGTAGTGCGTCAAGCATGCTCTTCTGAGATAAGAAGCATCTATGATCGAGTTCGGAAGCACGCCTCCTCTCACTTGGTCTCTGTGGAGACCGCACTAAAGGCAGTAAGCACACTACAACACTCGAAGAAGATGGGAGACCTCACAGAGGCGGCACAGGCATTGGTAGAACTCACCAAAGACTCTATCGAACTGTGCAACAAGTTGGTACAAACTGATGCGCTAAATGTATTTTTCTCTTTGATCCAGTCCTGCAACCGTAGTGCAGCTCATCAAGAATTGCTCAAGAACTGTCTAGCAACTGTTGAACATATTGCAGCCAAGAAGACCTTTGGGTGCCAGGTAGCACAAGTAGACGAGGCCATTGAGATACTATTAGATATCTTACAGCTCTTCAGAGACAAGAAGGTGGTGTTCATCAGTGCGTGCAATGTGCTGCATGCCTGTGTGCGAACTAGTAGCAATGCACGCAGCAAGTGTGAGGGGTCTGACTTCAGAAAACGTCTGGATGGTATCCGCCTCATCATGGACAGGAAAGCCCGTCTAGATAGTCGCCTACAGAGTCTGAAAGCAGGTAGTGCTTCCAGCGAGAACGATGCTCTAGAGAGCATAGATCGATTGTTGCGCAGCATGTCTCAGCATTGTTAATTAGAATACTTCGAATGAGAGGAACGGAGTACATATTGTGGTCACTGTATGTCTAGTCGTCAATAACTTATTACAATAAAAGTCTCAGTATAATCTACATTCTTCACTACAGTTTATACCAATACATTAAAAGGCTGCCGAGATGATGACTGCGTGCCTCATCTTGTCGTCCAGCTTGGCCAACTTCTTCTTGTCGAAAGTGGTCTGCACTTCCTCCAGTCCGATACGCAGTGCCTTGTTTATCTTCATGGACGGTCTTGCAATGGCGAATCTAGCCAACGACTCGGTAATCTTGTTCTGGTACTTCATCAGTAGGGCGATGGCAAGCAAGGTTGGACTGGTGCTGTTGCCTCCCGGGTCACAGATCAGGATCTCACAGTCGCCATACTTAATGAGTGCCACCAGTTGCTTCAGAGTGGCGGGTACGGCTTTGGAAAAACTCTCCCAATTACCTCGAGACTCGTCCTCGTCGTTCACATCTACTTCGAAGACGTAGTGCTTGCATTGCTCGTCGTCTTCCAACCATTGGTCATTCTCAGGCTTCTGGCCTGGAGTGGTCAAACATAGCACCTCGGTGATGCCCACGTCGGTGGTCCAGTGTGGATCAAGAGCCGCAAATTCTCCGATCCATATATTTACCCGGTTGTCGTGGTCCGAATAAGCTAGTTGTGCGGGTGCGGAATACCTCTCATTCTCCAGAAACTCTGCCTGCTCGAGGTATCCCGTTTCTCTGGCTACATCCTCTGGGGTACGGCCTCGCTTCTCTTTCTTGTAGATAGATGCTCCATAAGTCAAAAGCCTCTTTGTGAGGTCCAGATTGCCCAGATTGGCAGCTGTGTGCATGGGAGTAAATCCCCATAGCGCTTCTGGGTTGTTGCAGTTCTTTGTATTACAAAAGAAGTTCACCATCTTGAGATTTCCCGAAATCATTGCATAGTACAGGACATTCCTGTTGTTCTTATCAGACACATTGCGATCTGCACCAATCTCAATCAATTGTCTCACAATAGGCAGATTGCCTTTCGTGACAGCAGAGATAAGTGGTGAGGACATGTTCTTGTCCCTCGTATTCACATCCGCTCCAGCGCGATACAACAACTCGATGATGTCAGGATGGTTGTTGGCCGCCGCAGCATGCATACATGTCGTGCCAGTGTAGTCTTGGGCATTGGGGTCTTCTCCTCGCAATAAAAACCCTTTGACCGCATTGAAATCTCCAACACTTGCTAAACGTACCAGTTCCGCTTTGGCCATCATAGGATCATCAATAGTTACACCACTTTCTCTTAACTCTTGTAGCGAATACCACACATGACGAAACAGATCGAAACGGTAATCGTATCGCCTAAAAATGCATTTGTGAGGTGGCTGTGCCTTCTTTATCGCCAAGATTACTTGATTGTAAGGCATGTCCTCCGTATGTACAGAACCAATGGAGAAGAGCACGTTGTTGGATTGAATGTTGGGGAAGATATGTCCGATTGCTTTTCCTTGCTCATTCGCCACCACGTGGTCGTCTGTAATCTTACTGGCCAAAGTTTTCTCCTCTGATCGCATACGAGTCAACTCTTGCTCGTTGAAGAGCAGATCCTTCTGCGCTTCATCACGTGCTTCTCGCGAGTCATTCAGATGCGTCTGCACTTGTAACAATTTGGAACAATGAGGGTCCAGTTCCAAATAACGATCGTAATCGGCTTGCATCTGCATCTTCACTTTCTCATCTTGTACACGCTCGATTCGTGCTTCAATGTCGTACATCTTGGGAGCCAAAATGTTATACTCTGCAAAGTCTTCAGCATTGTCAGACATTAGCGTGTTCCATGCGCCATCGAGATTTCGATACAAACGATTCTTCTTCTGAAAATCGCGACGAATAGCTACAAGATTATCCCATTGTTCCTCGTACTTTTTGCATGCCACATCGTGGTTGTTGATACCATCCACAAAGTTCTTCACTATCGCTCCGATACCATCACGGCCAGGAATCAACTCGACCGTCAAAAGTAGGTTGTCCAAAGTAGCAGCCTGCTTTCGGCGCTCATAATGCTCAAGCTTGAGCTCTTTAGGGACCGGGTGGCGAGAAGCCATTGAATTTTAGGCCGGTATCGAAGTGTAACACCTCTATATGCTAAATCGTCTACTGGAAGTATTAGCGAGTTATATCTTTCTAAAACTTCAGCTCCTTTATTATGAGATCTTGCTTATTCGTTTAGTCTATTTGAATAAGCCTAAATAGCGATATTCGAGTCAGAAATCGACTTTCATGCCGAAGCTCGGCCAGTCACTTCTAACGGGTCGGGTTCCACTGTTTGGGGGCAGCGACAAGAGATGAGAGAGAGACATAATTACACAGATGAATTAAACAAAATTACACAGAACCCAGTGGCCATAATTTTACTTCACTTTTCTGTAACAAGCCCATGCAATATTAGACAGCCATCTTCATCTTGATGGCTGCATCCGGCTGGTATCCAACGATTTTGAAGTCGGAGTAGTTGAACCCATCAATATCCTTCACCTCAGGATTTATCTCGATGGTGGGGAATGCTCTTGGTTCTCTCTGTAGTTGTTCTTTCAAGGCATCAACGTGATTGGAGTATACATGTGCATCACCAATGGTGTGTACGAACTCCCCTGGTTTGAGTCCGCACACATGTGCGACCATGACTAACAACAGGGAATAAGATGCAATGTTGAAGGGCACACCCAAGCCCATATCAGCAGATCGCTGATACATTTGGCAGCTAACTTCACCATCTGCAACATAGAATTGCATGAACATATGACAAGGGGGCAACGCCATCTTATCCAGATCAGCCGGATTCCACGCACTGCAGATGATGCGACGATCGTTGGGGTTGTTCTTGATCTTGTTAATGCACTCCGCGAGTTGGTCTACACCTTTGCCAGTGTAGTCATCGTGCATGGTGCCATACTCGGCACCGAAATGCCTCCATTGGAACCCGTAGACAGGACCTAAATCCCCCTCCTCTCGATGTGACAATCCTCTACTGTCCAAGAACTCTCTGCTTCCATTTCCATCCCAAATGTGGATATTCTTGTCACTCAATTCTTTGGCGTTGGTTGAGCCCTTCACAAACCAAAGCAATTCCTCTGCCACACCTCTCCAGAAAACCTTCTTCGTAGTCAATAAAGGGAAAGCACCATCACGACAAGAGAATCGCATTTGTACTCCGAACTTGGATACAGTACCTGTACCAGTTCTATCTCCTCTGTAGACTCCATTCTCAATGATATCTCGAATACAATCAAGATATTGCATTTCTTCTGGATTTGCAGAAGGAGGTGTTGCTTTACTAAAGACCTGTTCTGGAATGGCCTCCTCTGCGAAGTAACTATCTGGATATCTCTCATATTTTGTAAAGCGATAATCCGTCTCTCTTTCATTAATCACTCTAGACTTGGAGACTAGTCTGAATGCACTTGCAGGAACTGCAGGGAAGAAGGTATCGATACCTTCATAATCCTTGTCCACCTCCGTCAGGTGAACAGCAGCACAGAAAGGAGAAGAAATGGTTTCATTGTACACGGTACCCCCTCCAATCACAAACACTTTGGACACATTGCTACTCACGGGACCATTAGAAAGCATGTTCAATGCTTCATCAAATGTCTTGGCTACCAGCACATCTTCTGGTAACGCCAACTCTTCGCGTATGGTCTCACTTCTAGACAACACCACATTCAAGCGATTGTCTAGTGGACGAAACTTCTTGGGGATAGACTCGTATGTCTTTCTACCCATAATCACTGCATTTTGTAAAGTGCTACCAGATGCACTACTCGTTGCGGCGACAGAGACAGGACTCGCCTCCACAGTGCTAGTCAGCTCCTTGAAGAAGGCCATGTCTCCGGGTAAGCGCCATGGTAGACCACCAGACTTCCCAATGCCCCAAGTAGTGCGAGTTGCGGCCACCACAATCTCAAAACTCTTTGTCATGTCCATCTTTTCTACGGTACAAAAATCTCAACGTACAAAAGACCTTTATAAACTTACAAGTTGTGATAATTAATCGCTCAAGAAAATTTAATATTGGAAATCTCAACACAGGGAGAATTTTGCCTGGTTCGTTTGAAATTCGACAATTGACGGAAGTGACATACGGGGTCGGTGAACAGCATTAAAAAATTTTGTATGAGAAACCAAGTGATTGACCTCGTGCACAGGATTGTTGAGATCGTAATTGAGCTCCTCCAGAGAGAATTTTATCCCCTCCTTCGTAGGGCTCCCTTCTATCATATTCAGGTAGTTATCGCGTATTGGAAGATCTCTTTGGATTTGAATCAAAAGGTCGATTCGGTGTTGTCTTCTTTCATACACAGAGTAGATTGGTTTCATAGTAGATGTCCGATAGTGATAGTGATTCTAGCATTGAGCGCTCTTTGGAGGCGTTCTTGAATCGAGAAGGCATCCTCAATCCAGACACCGCTAAATATGTGCCTACCAGCAAGTTTGACCAGCAATCCGCTGCTTCTAAAAGTCTGCATGTAAACAAAGCCGAGGAATCTTTCACGTCTTCTATATACGACGAGGACGGATATGGCAGCAACTCTATTCAAGAAGAAAGCAAATCAATGATGTCTGATGCCTCCCCCTCCCAATCCATGAGTGGTAACCCTCTTTATAGCACGGATTTGACAGAAATGTTACTACCATCTGCTATGAAAATCAATAAGATTCTAGATAGGCAAGGGTACACCACCAAGAGTTTCACCAAATACGATATTGATTCCAAAAAATTGGTCAGTGTTCATGTTGTAGAACGATGGTCTGAATCTGTATTGAACACTCTCATGGAATTGCTGGAAAGAAGTAATGATCAAGAAAAGAGTATGATTGATGCCTCTATAAGTCAGAAAAGAAATGATATCACCTTCGAAGCACTTGAATCCAATTTGAAAGATTTGCAGAAGAAGTTGCTAGTTTCCGAGAGAAAGAATAAAGATATTGAGGCACAATTGACGAAACACCGAGCTGATGCGGCAGATAGAGTAGCAAGTGCCAAGACAGGTGTCAATGACTCAAAGCGTACTGTCAAGATTCTGGAGGATAAGAACAAGGAACTTGGTAGAAGAGTACGTCAACGAGACCATGAATTGGAGAGACTCAAGGCCAAACTGAATCATGTGGCTGAGAAGGAAAGAGAGACTGCCAGTCGCCATAGAGCAGCACTCAATATGGTTCGCCAGGGTGATTCCAGTGTATTGTCTGGTACCAGTATTGCTCCTTCCTCTAGAACTTTGAATGACAGTCGTATGAGCACCTCTTCCTCTCGTAGCAAGAAGGAGCTGAACATGCAGGATGTTGTCGAAGCGTTGGAGAACCAACGAGACGAGTTGGAAAGACGCAATGAAGAGCTTGAGGACCAAGTCAAGGACCTCACTATTGCATTGAAAGATGCAGGCAATGGCGAACCTCTGCGATCTGCAGAGACATCCATGACTCAGGATGGTGATGCTGATGAGAGTGTCCCTACCAATAAGAGCGAGACTGCTGCAGCAATGTACATCAAAATCAAGGAGCAACAAAGAAAGATCGAGCAACTGCAGCACAAATGCGCTGTGTTCAAGTCGAACGAAATGGACAGTGCACAGCTCATGCAAAAGTTGAAGGAACGTAATGAAGAGCTTCGAGAAGAACTAGAAAATGTGCGGTTGGAGATGGATACTCGTCCTACCACCAAGCAGTGGAAAGAAAAGCAAAAGGAAGTTACTGATTTGGAAAATAAAATGCATGACTTTGTCATGAAGAGGGGCGAAACGGCTGAATTGGAGGCTTGGAAGAAGCATATGAGTGTAACTGATAAGATTCGTGTGGACAAGAAGAATCACGAATTGGGGCTATGGGTGCTGGATTCTCTGCCCACAGCAGTCACTAAGGAAGTATTGCAAGGTGTGTGTCGAGAGTTGGATGTATCGGATGTATCAGATATACAACCCAGTATCGGCAAACTCAAGGCCGTGGTGAAGGCTGTGCCGCGCATGGAGAAGTTCATTACACAGATTTGTAAGTATCTCTTCGAAAGAGACAAACAGATCCAGGAACTTAATGGCCGAGGACTTGGGGGTAAAGATAGACCCACCATGGAAGATGTGCTACCTGTGTTACAGAGCTGGTGGCTGCAGATGCAAAAGGTGGATAATTTGGCTGCTTTCCAGGATAGAGTCTTGGCCGAGTTACATCGTCGCGAACAGTTGCTCACACAACAGAGTGTCGATGTGTCTGAGGATGTGTTTGGACCGGGACTTAGATTCCGTTGGTCGGAGAAGGAGATTGGCAAGGCCTATGACATCATTAGAGACTGCGTGAACTTCGAAGTGGAGGTGATGAGACACAAGAAAAGGTAAGCATCTCATCATGATCAACAGAACAAAAGTCACATGCATTTCGAACTAATCGACTAACATCTTCTCGTCTCTCTTTCTCTCTCTTTCTACTTCCCATTTGCACCAGTTTCAAATCCGCTGAGAATTTCATTCGTGATCAACCCGAACACTTGGTCAGTCGTCAACTTGCTCATATCCAATACCTATTCAACATCACTTCTATCGACGGTGTGCTACCACGCATGAATCAGATCTACCTGTTCGTGGAACAAATGAATAACTTCCTCAATGCGTTGAGAGGTACGCTAGTCATGACCAAAGCGCCAGATGCAGCAGTCATGGCTGAAGTACAAAAGATCTTGCAGCCCAAGATCACACTGACGGATTGAGCATTCATCTAAAAAACAATTAATAAATAGCGTAGTGATATATTGTAATTCTCTTAAAAAGCCAACAGATAGTTTGTGGTGGTACCTGCAAAGTACATAGTACATGATCTACCGGACCAGCGAATGTCACCACGTTCTAGACTATTCCACGGATTCCCCGACCTGGTTCCTGTCTCCCTTAGCGTCTTCACGATCGAAGATTGAAGGTCCCAGAGATATCATTTTACCATGTTATCCCGTTCTGTGTTGCGACTGGCTAGGTTCCACACCAATTCTACGTTCAGTAACTCCACGAGATCTATCAGTATCCAAGGCGTGAAAGGTCGCGAAGTAATTGACTCCAGAGGCAATCCTACTGTCGAGGTGGATGTCACGACTGAACAAGGTCTTTTTCGCGCTTCTGTGCCCTCTGGAGCTTCCACTGGAATCTATGAGGCTGTAGAGCTAAGAGACGGCGGCAAAAGGTACCTGGTAAGTGTCGACCTTGCCAGATGATTTTGTGATTATGAGGAGGACCGCACATATTGCATCCAGAATGCATCTTTTATAGATTACAACAATGTCAAAACTCACAAACATACTATTCTACTTTTTTTACGTTCTTTTTTGTTGTGATATAGGGCAAAGGTGTTTTGAATGCTGTGAAGAATGTAGACGATGTGATCGGTCCTGCTATCAAAGGCATGGATCCTTCCTCTCAAACTGCCATCGATGACGCCATGCTTGTTTTAGATGGTACTCCTAATAAAGCTAAGCTTGGAGCAAATGCAATTTTGGGTGTTTCGTTGGCTGTGTCCAAGGCAGGTGCTGCCGCACAAGGTCTTCCATTGTATCAACATTACGCTAATTTGGCAGGAAACTCTGATTTGGTGTTACCTGTTCCTTCTTTTAATGTTATTAATGGAGGAAGTCATGCTGGAAACAGATTAGCCTTCCAAGAATTTATGATCTTGCCTACAGGTGCTCCCACTTTCACAGATGCAATGATTATGGGTTGTGAGGTGTATCAGATCTTGAAAAATGTCATCAAGGCTAAGTATGGTCAAGATGCATGTAATGTCGGTGATGAAGGTGGATTTGCGCCTTCCATCCAGAGCAACTATGAGGGTGTAGATTTGTTGATGGAAGCTATCAAGCAAGCTGGATACGAGAAGGAAGTGGTCATTGGTATGGATGTAGCTGCCTCTGAGTTTTTGACCAAAGATGGCCGTTATGATTTGGATTTTAAGATTGAGAACAACGATGGTAGCGAAGTTTTGACTGTAGATGCTTTGATCGACTTGTACAAAGATCTGGTCGAAAAGTACCCCATTGTATCCATTGAGGATCCGTTCGATCAAGATGATTGGGGAGCATATACCAAATTTGTAACAGCAGTCGGTGAAAAAGTACAGATTGTTGGTGATGATCTTTTGGTGACCAATACTACTCGTATTGAAGAAGCTGCTGAGAAGAAGGCATGTAATGCATTGCTACTCAAGGTAAACCAAATTGGATCTGTCACTGAGTCCATCAATGCAGTCAAGATGTCCAAACAGAACGGTTGGGGAGTCATGACTTCTCACCGATCTGGTGAGACAGAAGACAACTACATTGCTGATCTGGCTGTTGGCTTGTGCTCTGGCCAAATCAAGACAGGTGCTCCTTGTAGATCTGAGCGTCTTGCTAAATACAATCAACTGTTGAGAATTGAAGCAGAACTAGGAGCTGGTGCAAAGTATGCAGGACAGACCTTCCGCTCTCCTTCTTGGATGGGAAAATAAGCGTGGTGTGATAATCACACATTGATATGATGGTAGTATAGAATACATGTATTCGATTTTGCTCTGCCTTTTGTGCTGTGTAGATAACTTAATAACGGGTGAAGTCTATATGAATTGTCTTCCATCTACTTTACAATCAGGATTACAAAAACTGGGATAGGAGTACAGAATCAATCACAAGAAACTAGTGCAACTTCTATATAATTAGTCGGAAGCAAATCGTCTCGGAATGAATCAGAACTGCACTTACGTCTCACATTAGAATACAAACAATGCGTTGCCATTAGAGCTCCTCGTCAGCTCTCTTTTGCCTCTCAAAATCTCAAAAACGTAGCAACTCCACGAAAATGCTTCACGTTACTACTACAGACGAATGCACCGCAATACACATTCCGTCTATTATTTCACGGTAAAGCCCTCTTCGCGAAGACACGCCTTGTGCGCCTCGATGAGCTTAGCGCACTCTGATTCGCCATATTTCACAATGCATTCGTCGCGCACAGTCTTGGTCGCAGGACAACTGCAGCATATTTTTTTGCCGCTTTTACCAAGTTTTGGGGCCGCTTTCACTGGTGCCGAACTAGATACTTCAATGTTCATGCCACTGATTTTAAAGGTGTGTGTCTAGATGAATCCTTTATCACTACCTGTAATGTGAGAGGTGTATTGCTCCGTCGTCCGAGTAGCCCAGAAAGTGTTGACGAAGAGGCCCTCGACGATCGACCCAGGTTTGACACCACCATATGACTTCGATGACGAACAGGCTCGCTAGTGCTTTCTAGGTCAAATCTACGTGTCATACGGACACGATATCGAGAGATATATATCCTGTTGGTGGTTAGGTTGATTTTGTTCATGTTTGTGTCAGTTTTTGCGTTAGTGGTGATGCTCTGTTTCCTTGGGCGATTATCAAGTTATAGTTTGCGGACAACCGATGGGTTTGGCAGTGGTTTCCGATCCGTACCGCACCGCTTATTGTCATCAAAGAGAATAACGAGATGTGTTGGTGCTAATGGCGGTGGTTATCATCACGCTTACAGCCCTCATGTATCAATGACCACATTAAAAGCCAGTTCGATCGATACATCCAAAACTGACAGTGATACCAAATTTGGTGATGATAAAAATGATATTGAATGGCCTATTTCAAGTGTTCGATCGAAATTTGTGGATTACTTTGTTAGCAAGCGTAGTCATAGTGATTATAAATCATCTCCTGTCGTGCCTATCAATGATCCTACGTTGCTCTTCTCGAATGCAGGAATGAATCAATTCAAACCCATATTTATTGGTACTGTAGACCCGTCGAGTCCATTGGCATCCTTGACAAGGGCAGCCAATAGTCAGAAATGTATTCGTGCCGGTGGTAAACACAATGATTTGGATGATGTGGGCAAAGATACTTACCATCACACCTTCTTCGAGATGCTAGGCAGTTGGTCCTTTGGAGACTATTTCAAGGAGGAAGCCATCGATTGGGCGTGGGATTTGCTTGTAAATGAATACAAATTGCCCACCGATCGACTATACGTATCTTATTTCGGTGGCGATGAAAGTCAAGGTCTGCCAGTAGATACCGAGGCTAGAGACATGTGGGCGAAATACTTGCCTCCCGAGCGTATTTTGCCTTTTGACAAAACAGACAACTTCTGGGAGATGGGAGATACGGGTCCGTGTGGTCCCTGCTCTGAGATCCACTTTGACAGAATTGGGGGTAGAGATGCTGCGAGTTTGGTAAATGCAGATGATCCCGATGTGATTGAGATTTGGAATCTGGTGTTCATTCAGTTCAATAGAGAAGACAATGGGTCACTAAAACAGTTGCCAAACAAACACATTGATACAGGCATGGGTCTAGAGCGCATCACCTCCATCTTGCAGGACAAGAAGTCCAACTACGATACAGACGCCTTCACCCCTATCTTCGAGGCCATCCAAACTACTATTGGCTGTAAACCGTACACAGGCAAGTTGGGAGACGAGGATGCTGCCAGCAATTTTAAGGATATGGCCTATAGAGTGATTGCTGATCATATTCGTACCCTTAGCTTTGCCATAGCTGACGGCGCTGTTCCGTCCAACGAGGGCCGAGGATATGTGCTAAGAAGAGTGTTGCGAAGAGCTATACGGTATGGTATGCAAACTTTGGGTGCCAAGCCTGGTTTCTTTGCAGAACTAGTACCCACTGTGGCAGATGTCTATGGAGATGCCTTTCCCGAGCTTCGCACCAAAATGAGCGATGTGATCGAAGTGATAGCGGAAGAAGAGGCCTCGTTTGCTACCCTTCTGGATAAAGGAGTGAAATATTTTGATGACATTGTGGCCGATCTGGGCTCTACTGGCAGCACTAAGGTCATTAGTGGAGAGAGAGCATTCTACTTGTATGATACTTTGGGCTTTCCGGTGGATTTAACGCAACTGATGGCCGAAGAAAAAGGGCTGAGTGTAGATATAGAGGAATTCAAAGCTGAGATGAAGAAGCAAAAGGACCGCAGTCGATTGGCCACACAATCCAAGAGACTACACGGTAAAGCTGTTCTAACTATGGAGGCAGAGGCTACGTCCTACCTAAAGAATGCTGGTGTGTTGCCCACAGAAGACTCTCACAAATATGTGTGGGATACACCTGTCGGTACTACAGTCGACGCCATTCTGAGCGTAGATGGATTTGTGCAGCACGTAGATAGTAGCATGGAGTCCTTTGGTATTGTCTTAGAATCGTCTCCTTTCTATGCAGAGGCTGGAGGACAAGTGGCAGACACGGGTACTCTCACTGTCAACACTGCCAGTGGACCTCTTGTCGTGCATGTAGTGGATGTACAAACCTACGGAGGCTTTGTATTGCATACTTGTGTGGCTGCGGAGGGTCTTGACTCATGTAGCATTAGTGTGGGGTCTTCTGTGACGGCTAATGTTGACTATGATCGTAGAAGGAAGGTGGCTCCCAACCACACCATGACACATATTCTGAACTTTGCTCTGAGAGACGTTGTGGGAGAAGAAGTGGATCAAAAAGGTTCACTGGTATCGGATGAGAAATTCCGATTTGATTTCAATTGCAAGAAGGCATTGTCCTCCAACCAGATTGTGCAAGTGGAAAACATTATGAATGATGTTGTGAGGGCCGAGATGGACGTTTTCAATGATGTTGTACCTTTAGACGACGCTTTGGCCATCTACGGTCTGCGAGCAGTCTTTGGAGAGACATATCCGGATCCAGTACGCGTCATCAGTGTGGGGCCTAGTATAGAAAATGTCATTGCTGATCCTAAGAATGAGAACTGGAAGCAGAGCTCTATCGAGTTCTGTGGTGGTACGCATCTTTCCAATACGAGAGAGGCTGTGGCTTGTTGTATCTTAGAAGAGACAGCAGTAGCAAAGGGAATTCGGAGAATCTCCGGTATTACTGGTGAAGAGGCCAAAGAAGCTATCAATAAGGCAGTTGAGATGGAAATTGATTTTCAATCTTTGAAGGATGCAGTCATGACTAAGAAGGAGGATGCAGGTGCTCTAGAGAGGAAAGTAGTGGACTACCGTACCAACCTGGACAGTGCTGTCATCTCTGTTGGCAAGAAAGCAGTGCTACGTAACGAAGTAGAGGGTCTAGCGAAGAAAGTGGTGACCTTGAAAAACGAAGCTATGGTTGCCAAGGTGAACGAGGGGATCAAGGGCACACTAGACGAGGTCAAGGCCATCTCTGTAGCAGGAGATGATACCGCTGTACTGTCTGTAAACATCGGATCTGACTCTAAGGCCATCAAAAGAGCCATTGAGGAGATCAAGAAGGTAGACAATAACATGTCATTCATTGGTGTAACAGGCGACGACAGCAGGATTTCCATCTTCGCAGTGGTGACTGATGCAGCGCAAGCCAAGGGTATGAAAGCCGACGAGTGGGTCACCGAAGCTATCTCCAAGTTTGGAGGGCGCGGAGGTGGTAGACCCAATATGGCACAGGGTAGTATCAGCGATCCATCCAAGATCACCGAGATCCTTGTAGAGGCCAAAATGTATCAGTCCAAATTCTAAAATAGTTATAAAATTTGTAATCATTGACACAACAACAGTACAATTAGACAAACTCTATCTTACATTAATAAATTCAAATCGTTATTTCTCTGAAATAAACTACACTTTTCTATTTTCTACTTCGACTCTTTCGATCGGAAAGATATGGCCTTGCATCCGCATTGGCTCCCTTCTTGGTGGGGTCTACAGCTGATCTAATCTCAAAGTAGGCCACACCCCCCAGTAGAAAAGTCTTGATGGCCCAGAAGATGCCTGGTAGGTTCTTCCCTTTGGCCACAAAGAAGGCTTGCACCGCCAGCACCGTATTAATGGAGTACACCACTCCCAGCCCGCTCTTGAGGAATGTACGGATCTCCACTGGGAACTCCGTCAATGGGTTACCAGGAGCATAGATGAAGCCTGCCAACAGACACACGAGTAGTAAAATTCCGTGCCCTGTTTGCAAATAAGGTACTGGGATGCCAAGGAGTTTGCCACTTCCGAAAATGGAAGGAATGATATCGTACTCTTCGGTGAACATGCTTTCATCTGCATCTGCAAATGGATTCAATTGCATTACTCTCAAGTACTCCTCTTGATTATTTCTATCGATTCGAGGTGCTCCATCTACTGCAGTAGCTTCCTCTCGTTTAGTCTTGTCGTCTTTTTCGCTATCCAAGAACTCATTCAAATCGGGCAACTTGAATACTTTATTTTCATCTGCATTTTGAACCTCTCTCTTTGTCACCAAATCTTCACGAGGCACAGGTAATTCTGTCTCCATCAACTCTTTCAGTTGATTATCTCCCAGGCCAAACACATCCTCAAGAGAAGATGTGCCATCGCCTTCTCTTTGAATTAGATTAGCACCTGCTGCTTTCAAAGCATCATTCGGAGGAGGCATAGAGCGTGCAGCAGCAGCGGCTACTGTTGCTGGATCCGTACTTACTACTGTACTCTGCTTAGTGTCTGATTTGTCGCCAGAATCCTCTTTCTTGCGACGATTACGACGACGAGACACTGAATCGCCGCCTTTCTTTGCCATGAGCCGTGTACCATGATGATGAGGCCAAGAACCAACTCTAGACAAGCTCAAATGATGCAACTTTCCATTTTTCAGTGGCAAAACACCGAAACTTAGGGCCACACACAACAATGAAAGGTACAAACAGAGCCGAAACCACATTTTTCGGATCCTGTCGTCGTGCATTGGGAAGAGATAGATATAAATGACAGGTCGGAAAGCTTTTTTTGGTGGGACAAGCGGTATGTGTCGTTAAGCACCATTGCCGCTTGACACTCCCTGGTTTATAATCTGAATCATTTAGAATAAGATTCGCGTCGATTAATTACTCCATTACATCGCTCTCCTTTGACACATCAGCTATGGCCCATTCCATTCTGAGGTTCCTGATACTGCTGACATGCTTGCTTGCGAGTGAAAGTCTCTTGCTGTCCAAACTGGGCGACAGCGGTAAGCTAAAGCTACTATTGGCGAACACCATGTTGAAAGGAAAAGAGTTACAATGTCTCTATACCGCCTCGAAAGATGGATTCACTGCGTCTTCCTTTCATAAGAAATGTGATAAGGGTGTGCCTTCTCTCGTAATTGGTCAACTAGCTGCAGGCTTATTCAGTAGCGCCGAAGGAGCCATAATTGGTGGGTATTCTCCCTTCGGATATGAAAGCGTGAATGATTACCGAAGCACGAATAAAGCATTTGTCTTCCGGTATGATATAGCAAGTAAAGAGCTGTTCGTTTGCAACAAGATTGGCGGAAGTGAGAATGCAGTAACAGATAACGAAGATCTTGGGCCCATCTTTGGTAGTGAAGCACTACGAATCCCTCTTAACGAACAGGTCTGTGGAAATGGCAAGCTGAAGAGTATTACCTCCATTTTAGGGAATGATTATGTCACTTTGTCTGGGGGTACGGGTGGATCTGGTGGAATCAGTGGAAGGAGAAGTGGGGTAGCGAAGGGTGGAAACTCTTTACTGGGAGATTCCACTACTGGCACTCTCAACGAATTAGAAGTATATGTGGCCCGGTAGCACTGGGTTGAGTAGCATCTTGTATTACCAGTAGTATGTTTGTTTGTATATAAGTGTTGATGAGATGTTCAATGATTTCACTTCTTACAACAAAAAACATAGTACAACATGTACAGGAACGCAACACTTCTAGTCCCACGATTCCTCCTCTTCATCCAGTAGTGCCAAGTCGACGACTTTGGCTGTAGTCTCGGAGCTAGAAGTCGTTTGTGTGGGGCCTGGTGGGAGTGACTCGTCTAATTGTTTGCATTCAGCCTCATCAGAAGGGGGCTTATTGGCGGTGGTGGGGGCGATCTCATTTGCATTGGGGTTAGGGTTTGTAGTCGTAGTTTCTGATGATTTCACTATGACCCCCTCTTTGCTCTCTTTGCTCTTGTACTCATTTAATTCTGCCTCCACAGCTGATAATCTTGACGTCAAGGTGCGGATATTGGCCTTCAGAACCGTGTTTTCTTTCATTAACGCCTCATAGCTACTTTCCCTTTGTGTTTGATTCTCGCTCATGTGTTCTTTTCTACCTTCAGAGAGTTTTGTGTCCTTCTTGTCTCCACTGTTGGCACTAGCAAAAGCACTTGTGTCTGCACCTAGCTCGGTATTAGATGTAACAGCAGATGTGGTATCATCCCACAACAGTTCTTCATCATCTTCTTCCAATCCCATACCATCACCATCTCGTTTTAAAAGCACGCAACGAAAGAAGAAGCGTCCCCAAAAGGACTCTGGAGTCATCTTCGTCGGCACTAGTTCAGCATAATAGCGTGGCACATCCACATCTTCATCCAAAATCAATGAAATCTCATTCCCATGATCACTGAGTGAAAAGGTCTTCATAAAGCGATCATATTCACTACGATACTCCTCTTCGATGGGCTCAGCGTAAGTGGCATACGAACGACGCAAGTCTTTCAGCAATTGCGCGCTCTCCGCTTCAATTTCACTGCGCTGACCTTCGCTATTACCAACAGAGACATTAGCACCAATGTCTTCTTTGATCGTATTCACGAAATCAGCAAGATCACTCTTTATGGCAGACCACATCTTTTCAAGTCAATCGATAAATGACAACAACGTCAGGTTTAAGCAGGTGAATGGCACCTGGTCGTCGAAGGTGCCTTCACACGATAATTGATCACAAATTCACTGATTTGTGAACGTTGATCGACCCAAGCAGTTCCTTCCTAGAATAGCATGGCACTTTGCACTTTGGGTCGCTCTGTGGGCGATAATATGTCAGACTTCGCAGCGCTCATGCCTCAAGGGAACAAAGATCGCCGTAAACGCTCTCGCTTTGAATCCCATAGCTCTGCTTCTGGGCGCACAATGAATGACAATGGCTCGACCAGACAAAATGAGCCTTCTGGTGAGGATTTTGATCGCGAATTCTATTTGAGCGAGGAGAACTTGATGCATGACGGTGACTCTGGTGGCTCTTCATTCTTTAGTAATGCACGCAAAGACTTGTCGAATCAGAATACGAAAAATCCATTGCTTGGTAATAGCAAAGGACATGGTACATCCAATCCTTATGCTGGTCAATCGGCACGTCAATCACGTTTCCAAGCAGATCAAGAGGCATGGGAAGACAAACAGATGGTACATTCAGGTGTAGCCTATATTTCCGAAGCCCAAATGACTTTTGATGATGGTGAAGATATTCGTGTCAATCTTATAGTTCACAAATTGAAACCTCCTTTTCTTCAGGGCAATGTCAATTTGTCATTGCAACAGAAAATGGTACCTGTCGTACGTGATCCGACTGCAGATATGGCTGTGAATGCGAGAAAAGGCTCTGCAACCCTCAAGCAAGTGAGAGAAAAGAGAGATATGATGAAGATGAGGAAGAGGTTTTGGGAGCTCGGTGGCTCCAAGATGGGTGATACCATTGGTGTAAAAAAAGAGGAGGAGAAGGAAGAAGAAGGGCCCAAAGCAGTAGAGCTTGGAGGTAACACTAAGATCAAGCAAGAAGATGAGGCTGATGATGGTGAAGGTGACGATACAGTCGACTACAAGAAAGATAACTCGTTTGCGAAACACATGTCTAGTAAAGATACAGGCGCTCAGAGTCAATTCGCAAAAACCAAGACTATTCAAGAACAGCGGGAGTTCTTACCCGTTTTCTCCGTGCGAGAAGAGTTGTTGAATGCGATTCGTGAAAATCAGATTCTGATCATTGTGGGAGAAACTGGATCAGGCAAGACCACTCAGTTGACACAATACTTGCATGAAGCTCGATTCACAGACTTTGGACTCGTCGGATGTACACAGCCGAGGAGAGTTGCGGCCATGTCTGTAGCCAAGAGAGTTGCAGAGGAGATGAGTGTGCCGCTAGGAGGTGAAGTAGGGTATACAATTCGTTTCGAAGACGAAACCAGTGAGGATACCGTCATCAAGTACATGACTGATGGTGTGTTGCTACGAGAATCTTTGCGAGATAAAGATTTGGATAGCTACAGTGCCATCGTGATGGACGAAGCGCATGAGAGGTCGCTGTTCACGGATGTGTTGTTGGGGTTGCTCAGAGACATCGTTGTCCGAAGACGGGATCTGAAGCTCATCGTGACTTCTGCTACCATGAATGCCGAGCGATTTTCTACTTTCTTTGGAGGCGTTCCCATATTTCGTATTCCAGGACGCACATTTCAGGTAGAAAAGATCTTTGCCAAAGTGCCCCCTGAAGACTATGTGGAAGCTGCAGTGAAGCAAGCCCTCAATATTCATTTCACTAGTCCGCCTGGGGATATACTCATCTTCATGACTGGACAAGAGGACATCGAGGCTACTTGCCAACTACTTGCTGAACGCATTCAAAGCCTGGATAACTCCAAGGGTACAGTCAAGCCCCTGCTTCTGTTGCCCATGTATTCGCAATTACCAGCAGATCTTCAAGCTAAGATTTTCCATGCTGCAGAGGAAGGTCAAAGGAAGTGTATTGTATCTACAAACATCGCCGAGACATCTCTCACAGTAGATGGCATAAAGTATGTGATCGATTGTGGTTATAACAAACTCAAAGTTTACAACCCCAAGATTGGCATGGATGCATTGCAATTAACTCCAGAATCGCAAGCCAATGCGAATCAAAGAGCAGGTAGAGCTGGTCGTACAGGGCCTGGTACATGTTACCGCCTGTTCACAGAGATGCAGTATGTCTCTGAATTATTGGAGACACAAGTGCCGGAGATCCAACGCACAAACCTCAGTAGTATTGTGCTGTTGCTCAAATCCTTGGGAGTGAACAATCTGAGTGATTTCCACTTCATGGACCCGCCCCCACAAGACAATATTGCCAATTCTATGTACCAATTGTGGATACTTGGTGCATTAGATAACTCGGGTGATTTGACAGACTTGGGCAAGCGAATGGTAGAGTTCCCTCTAGATCCGTCTCTGGCCAAGATGCTCATCTTTGCTGAAGAGCTCGGGTGCACTCAAGAGATACTGATCGTGGTGTCGATGCTTTCTATTCCTGGAATATTTTTCCGCCCAAAAGATCGTGAAGATGAGTCTGATAGTGCGCGAGAGAAGTTCTTTGTGCCTGAAAGTGATCATTTGACATTCCTTAATGTCTACTTGCGGTGGAAGGACAACAACTACTCCAGCTCGTGGTGCACAGACCATTTCATCCATCCCAAGGCTATGAGGAAAGCCAAAGAGGTGCACACACAGTTATCTGACATCATGAAATCACAAAGAGTCAAGGTTTCCACTGCTGGTAGCGATTGGGATAAGGTGCGCAAGACCATCTGTGCCTCTTACTTCTACAATAGTTCTCGTATCAAAGGAATCGGAGAGTATGTAAACATGCTCACAGGCTTACCGTCTCACTTGCATCCTACTTCAGCACTCTATGGGTTAGGATTCACTCCGGATTATGTATGTTACCATGAACTGATCATGACCTCCAAGGAGTACATGTCCTGCGTGACTGCAGTGGAGGGAGAATGGTTGGCGGAGCTAGGGCCCATGTTCTTCAGTGTGAAGGAGGACTACGGCTCTACTCTCAAGAAAGCAGAGAACAGTGAAAGTAGTAGTAAGAGTGGTGAGAAGCCTCCGCCATCTTTTCCAGCCGCCAATAAAGCCACGAAGTCTATCGACAACAACAACCATAACAACAAACATGGTAGTAAAGTTCAAGTTGACAGTGATAGTGATGACGACGATGGTGCAACCGGCAGTGTTTTTATGAACAGGCACAAACAAAAGATCGCAGGCAACTTTGCAAATGCAAAGAGAAAACAGAAGAGATTTGGTCTTTAAAGAAATAGACGATGGAAATGATGATAAACTTGTAGGGATAGTGGTTTATGTTTGTTCATTATGTGTTATTAGAGGAAATATCGACAAAGTATGCAGAATTCATTGTTTGCTGTTTTGGATGTTGGACGTGAATCTATGATTTGAGTGCGGTGCGCCGCAGTTGAGTTATTATTACTATTATTATTGGGAGCTCTATCCGTGTTCCTCCTGCTGGGCTTTGGCTACGTCCGCGGTATGTCCCCATTCATCTTTCATGAGCTCCTTGGTGACACTGCTGCCGCCTCTGACCTCTTCTGATTGCTCCTTTGGTACCCAAGCATCACCAGAAGATAGCTGTACTGGATCTTCGTTTATATTATCAGAGAGCATGGCTCCATAGTCTGGCAAGTCCAGACTATATGCTCTCTCTCGCCCTCCGCCACTATGACCTTGACTTGTACCGGCTATAGGTATGCTTGGCGGAGCAGCCGCAAAGGCAGACAACGGATCGGTTACAGCGATGGCCGTAGATGGAATGACGATGCTTTGTGCTGGTTGTGAAAGTGCTTCCGTTTTGGATTTCTTAGTTGGTGGTGGATCGCTAACTTTCAGGGCAGCTTGTTCTGCCGTTTGTGCAGCCTTGATACCCGCTACGAACTCTTGCAGTCTTCTCAATGTCGATGTTTTGATCAGATTTATATCCATTTCCCCATCGGTGATATAATTCTCCTCGGCGATGATCTCAAACATGGTATCCTCATCATCTGGACCCAATAGACCCAGGTCGTCAATCAACCTCTTCTTCTCAGTCAAAGTCAGTGCGGGCCCTTCGTCGTATATTGGCTCCACTACTGATCCCCTCAATGCTAATATTTCGTTTTGCATGTCTAACATTCTCTGTTGCATCTCTTGCATCACAGCATAACTTCCATCAGGTGGTAAAGCAGCTTGCTTGCCAGTGTAACCCGCTCTGTTACCACCACCACCTGAACTACTACTGCGTCTAGAACTACTCTTCTTCTTTGCAGCTGGCTTGGGCACACGCTGACTAAACGCCGCCAATTCTGCGGCAGTCACTCCTTGCTTACTTTGCATGGATATGTTCAATTGAGCGAATTTTTGTTCGAATATGGTAGACATCTCTCTGGCAGCCATATGCACAGGGTTGTCTTTCATTTGGTTGAATATGATGGCATTCTTGAAAACCAAGCGTACATCTTCAGCGAAGTGCAAAGGCGTCTCATATATCATATCTGTGATATTTTTCGTGATGGTCGAGAAGTCCATAGGTTTCTTAATCACCTCTGTGTACTCTGGGATGTTCAGTTTCACTGGATCCACAGGTTCGAGGAAGTATACGGATTGTGGTATTCTCTTCAACTCTTTGATCAGGTCGCCACATCGAATGAGATGCTGAGATATACGCTGGGTTCTAGGTGCACTAGGTCCTGCTGGTGGTGCGACATAGGCTGGTGCAGCTCTTTTCTTGCTGGCAGAGGAAGAGGAGCCGTCTCTCTTGACAGTATTAGAAGAACTCTTGACTGAAGGTTTTTTTTTGCCCCCTTTTGGAGTCCCACCTACAGGAACGACATATTGACGATAAAAGTGTGCATTCACACCAGTAGACAATAGACCTTTCAGCATGAAGCTGCCAAATTTATTCGTACCATCTCCTCTGATTGTTAGTTCGTCAGTATTAGTATCAGTATTATACTTATTATTACTACTACTAGTAGTAGTATCTGCAACAGGTGCGAGTGGTGGAACTACACTTTCTATTTCTCCACTTGTCGCTGCGGGTGGTGTTTCTGCCGCTGCTGAAGCTTTTTCAAAGTACAATATCATTTTTTCTTCCACTATGATCGTTCCATTTCCAGATTGTTTCTTCAAATGCAATTGACCTTCGTAAGAGCCACTCAATGTCATGTCGCATAAAGGTGTGATGTTCTCTACCAGATCCGATTTCTTAATCAGACGGAAGGGACTTGATTGTCCTTCTTCAGTAAAGTCCGCATCCTTCATCGCCCATTGGCCCTCGATCACCACAGAGCTGCCATCACGAAGTAATGTACCGCGTAAACTCGGCAATAGCTCCAAATTGGAAAATACCACCAAGTGAGGGGCAGGGGCAGCCATCAAAAAGAATTGATATCGATCTCGTAGTACGGGGTATTCAGTGGCAAATCACCAACTCAACTTGGACAGATCGCGCGCAAATAGAACACGTATACACACTTCTAGGATGGGGCTATTATGTGGACCCCTTCAGAGACAAAACGATGCAGCGAACCAACCTCAAAGCCACTCAAAAAATCAAACCTATTTCGAATTGGATTCTGCGACGGACCCAGGTAAATCTCTCCAGATCACTCGATGCCCAAAATCGATGCAAAACGAAGGAGTTTAGTCCACTTGTTGGTTGGTGGGAACTCGAGGGTACTTATTACGACTGTGGCGTCTAGTTATCCATACTTGCGGCTAATTCTGCTTATTTGGTGGTTTCATAGTGCTCTGATTGTAGTCAGCGAGCGCCTTAGCAGGTGTAGCATTAAAGTGGACTAACATGTCTCAATCTGATTATGATGGTAAAGACGGCGAACAATCTGATTTGTTATCGTTTCAATCCAACACTACCTTTTATGACAGCGAACCGGACGAGACGATGGTAGAGAAAGAGAAAGACCATGAATGGAATTACATCACACATCGACTTGAAGGGCAAGTGAACATCTTCTTTGAATGGACCTATAAAAGTGAAGCGATACGCATGTTGGTCATAGGCCCCGATGTGATGTTCCCCTTCTTCTCCATGGTGCTCATCACTGGACCCGCCATAGTGGCCTACATCTACTTGCTGGATACAGTATGGAAAATGACTCTGTTCACTATATTCCTCACATTGGTCTACATTGGCTTCTTTCTGACCTATACACAAGATCCGGGTATGATGAGGAAGTATCATCATGCGAGAACGACGAAGTGGACTTACTGTGACAATTGTGAGAGTTTTCGTCCACCAGACACCACCCACTGCAGTTTATGTGAAGTCTGCGTGGCCAACTACGACGTAAGTTTCTATTATAATTATTCTTTGTTTTTAATCTTCTCATATGTAGTGATGATGATACGTCTCTCTATGAACCAGTTGCTCTATCAAAACTGAAACCAACTAACCTTCACCTTCTCTTTTCACTCGCATCCGACAACAGCACCACTGCCCTTGGACTGGCAAGTGTGTGGGTGGAGGCAACAAGACCTACTTCAAAGTGTTCACCATCTCCCTCAGCTGGCTCATCATACTGTACGTCGTGCTGATCATACTTAAATTCGTCTAGGTTGAGACTTGCTACGACGTGCCATATTATGACTTAGGAATAGACGCGACTCTTTCTATTGTATCAATTGTTGTTTCGATTTGTTGAAGATGTTTCTCTTGTAGATGTTTCACATTAATATAATACAAAGTTTCACAATTTTAGTACAGTATATACACTATCTATCTATGCTGACCACTAGGTTATCGTCATCATATCCCCGCTCTTTTCTATGCTCTTTACTTAGGCTTGGTAAATCCCTTGGCTGTCTTGGCAGGTTCACACAATATCTTCTCCTTGTAGCTGCCTGGCACAAATCTGCCTAAAATCTTCTTGCCCATGCCGGCAAAGAACAAATGTCTTCCTGCCAGGGTACCAAAGGTGATCAAGAGAACACTATAAATAGGAGAGATGGTCAAGAGAGACAGCGCACGATAGGAGTTGGGTCCTTCGGTCATCGATCCTTTGATGCCCAGTGCGTTTAGTACAGGTCGAACACAGAACATCGTTGTTGACCCCGTCATCGCAAAGACGCTGCAAATCACAATAGCTTCTTTGGGACTGTCACGCCAATGTGGACGCTTCTGCACAGTCCATTTGATGAACTTGTTCAATCGCATCTACCGAAGCTACAGGACGGGGTTCAAAGGGCTCCAGGAAGGGGCAGCAACACTCGAACTTTTTACAAGAGTACCATACTTACTTGGGTCGATCACACTCTAAAGAGAAAGAGAGAGAGAGTTGCGGCCTGTGAGAGGTTAACTGGTCTACGCTGGGTCATGTTGTCCTTAATCGCGTACATCCCTCATTTGGTGAATGCCGTTTGGTGTGTGATAGTGTACATCTTCAATATCTACATCTTGCGTGTGCCCATATCATATCCAGGTAATGCTCGTGCTACTCCTTTAAAACGTCGTGGCAATTGGAATCGTCGTGAACAGGTTGTCAGCGAAGGCGAATGGTTGTTTGCCTGTGACAAAGAGAGTCACAAAGTCTCTCAAAAGGCTGCGCCTAAATATGCTATGACCGGTGAATCAGCTGGAAGACAAATTTGGTATCAAAAGACGGGTAACAATAATAGAGGAAACAATAACAATGATAATGACGAGGAGACATATCATGATCATCCCTTTGACGCATCTGTGAATCCAAACTCAGGTGATACAATCTTCCGATTATTTCAATTGCAGAAATGGAAAGGTGAAGCACCTGATAGTTTGAGTGTCCCTCAGACAGCAGGGGAAGCAGCATACAAAGGGTTCCAATTCTACCAGATGCTGCAATGCGATGATGGTCATTGGGCAGGAGATTACGGAGGACCTATGTTCTTGATGCCTGGTCTCATCTCTGTCATCTTTCTGACCAAAATTCCATTCCCAGAGTACAAAATCAAGGCCATGGTTGCTTATCTGAGAAACCATCAACAAGCAGATGGTGGATGGGGCACTCATATCGAATGTGCTAGTACTATGTTTGGGACAATATTGAGTTATATTGCTTTGCGATTACTGGGTGAGTCTCCTCATGCCGACTACATGAAGGAGGCAAGATCATTCATCGATGCTCATGGTGGTGCTCTATATGCTCCATCTTGGGCCAAGTTCTGGATGGCGGTCATTGGCGTGTATGATTGGAAAGGAATTAATTCTATTCCTGCAGAGATGTGGTACTTGCCCCGTTGGATGCCTTTCCATCCTGGCAAACTCTGGTGTCATTGTAGAATGGTGTATCTGCCCATGTGCTACCTGTACAGTAAGAGGTTTGTGCCTCCGAATATAGAGAAAGAACCCGTGTTGATGGCTCTACGGAAGGAATTGTATGCTGGAGTGGACTATGACACCATCAATTGGGACAACTACCGTCAAACATGCGCAGACATCGATGCTTATAGTCCTCTACAACCAGTGATGAAAGTTGCACAAGACTTTCTATCCATCTATGAAGAGTACATCTTGCCGAATTTCAAACCGCTGCAGTATCTACGAGAAATCGCTTTGGACTTTGTGATCAAGTATATCCATGCAGAGGATCTTCAGACCAACTACATCGACATCGGACCTGTGAACAAGTCTCTGAACATGCTAAGTGTGTGGGTAGATGCTGGTATGGACAATCAAGCCGAATGTGTACAACGCCATATTCCTCGTATTGATGACTATTTATGGGTGGCCGAAGACGGCATGAAGATGCAGGGCTACAATGGTTCTCAATGTTGGGATACCTCTTTTGCCATTCAAGCCATTGTTGAGGGCAATCTAGCTGAACAATTCCCAGATTGTGCTCGAAAAGTGTATCAGTATTTCGATAGATGCCAAATCGCTACCGATGAGATTGACAAGGAGTTCTACTTCCGTCACGTGTCGAAAGGAGGATGGCCCTTCTCTACTTCTGGTCATGGATGGCCTATTTCTGATTGTACTGCTGAAGGATTGAAAGGTGTTTTGTGTCTGCATAGAGCTATGAGTGGAAGCCTAATCGCTCCCGAAGACAGAATTAATGACGATAGATTGAAGGATGCAGTCAATGTAATTCTCACTCTTCACAATGCAGATGGTGGTTGGGCGACTTATGAGAACAATCGTGGCTCTCGTTGGTATGAAATGTTGAATCCTAGTGAAGTCTTTGGCGATATTATGATCGATTACTCTTACGTCGAGTGTACATCTGCTTGTATTACTGCACTCAAGACATTCGCCCAAGATATTCCTGATCATAGATCTGCCGAGGTACTCAATGCTATCCAAGCTGGACGCCAATTTATCAAATCTATTCAAAGAAAGGATGGAAGTTGGTACGGAAGTTGGGGAGTTTGTTTCACTTATGGTACATGGTTTGGTATTGAAGGTTTAATAGCTGCTGGAGAATCTACAGAGTCAGAGCCTATCCAGAGAGCTGTCAAATGGATCTTATCCAAGCAAAATCCAAATGGAGGCTGGGGCGAAAGTTATGTAGCATGTGTCGACAAAGCCTACCCTGCAGATGGTTCAGGTGATTATGGAGAAGACAATAGTGGTGTTGTTAATACCGCGTGGGCTTTACTAGGCTTATTGAAAGCAGACTGTAATGATAAGACTGCTATTGATAGAGGAATCAAGTTCTTGATGCGCAGACAGGTAAGCCAATAGTACAAGTCTAATATCTTTTTCTAACTTCATTATTTTCACAGATCACTTCAACTGACTAAAGCTTCTCTTCCACATTTATTCATAGCACTCTTCCGGAGATTGGCTGCAAGAAGGTATAACAGGTGTATTCAATCGCTCATGCGGCATCACCTATACTGCTTACAGAAACGTGTTCCCTATCTGGGCTCTACTAAGATATAGAAACAAATACGAATAATTCATCTTGTTGAATGTAAATAGATATTGAAATGAAATCTGTTTGATATTTAGTGCATCAATTAAAATCTCACAAAGCTCTAACAACATTAAACATATAAGCTATTGACGTTATATATACAGACTAGCACTGAATATGACACCTCTACGAATCTTGTTACCACCTTCTTCGAACAAAGCTTTCAACTCCTGATTACCAATTGCCATACATGCTGCAGCAAGCTGGCGTAGAAGCTCGTCAAGCCGACGCATATTTCTGATTATGCTTCCTTCGAAGATATCAGTTAGATTACAGATATCAATAAATTTCGCTCCAGTAGACCAAGCATAAGTTACTTCCATCATGATTGGGTTGAACGAACTAACATATTCGTCTTCATCTAAACTAATCTTCGCATTAATACTTGCTTTCGCTACAGTTCTTGCAGTGTTTTGCAACTTCTGAAAAGCAGGTTTCAAGTTAGACGGAATGTTACCTTCATCTTGACTCTGTTCCTTGTGGATAAAACAACTAAGTAGAGATACTGCCTGTTCAGGTGAGAGCTCATTAAAAACACCATCAAAAATCATGTCTGTCAAGACTAACTCATCACCTGTTGTTAATTCACAACAAAATCTACCTTTAGCTCCTAAAACACCATCAGCATCAACATACTCGAGCTTTGATAGCACTTTCTTCATACGACGCAAATCTTCTCGCATAGCTACCGCTTGAGAAGTATTGGCTTGTTTAAGAAATGCCTTTGCTTCAGTCAAAATCGCTGCTTGCTTCTTGAACGAGGCAATTATACTTTTTTGTTCTGCCTTATTCGTGACCTCTGTGACAAAAGAATGCTTGCTGAGTTGATCTTGGATCTCTTTACTCTTGGCTATTAATGCTGTAAAGCCCTCATGTTCGATTCCCATATCATCAATTGGATCTAACAATGGAATACCCCCTTTTTCCTCAAATTTCGCTGGTACCTTACGGACAGCTTTCATCACACCTCTCTTAGCATGTTCATTAAGTTCCTTGGGTAAATTGAAAATGGCAGCACTGAATTGAGTAATAGTGGATAAACTTGCATAGATCACTTTGTTTTGTTGTTCCGTCTCATCATCTTCAGTCGTCCATGGAATGATACCACGCTTCATAGAATAAGCCGATAAATCTAGTCCTTCCACATCTTCTGGAATATCCTTGACAGTAAGGAGTACTTCTACGACATAAGTCCTTTCCTCTTTAACTTTCTTACCATTTTTACTATTCGAAGCTAAAGTTCCTTTCTTCTTTCTGTTTAGGCGCGGATCGTAACCGAGAATTGGTTCATTCACATTGAACTTCCGATCTCCAGAATCATGATAATTCACTATAGCGCCCCATCCCCAATCAAGGTCATCGCATTTCACGTGTACATGTCGACCTGCTTGTAAATAAGGTAAACATTTTGAAGACTTCACTACAATATTGCAGATTTCTTCGTTAACTTTATCTAATTGATTTGTGACTGCACAATATCCAGCTACTTCTTGTGGCGCGTAGAATTTTATGTCGATTGCTTTCGCTTTCTCTTGCAACTCCTCTGCTTTAGCTAAGAATTTAGGTGTCTCTAACTCTTGTTGAAATTGATGAAATGATGATTTCAAAAGATTCTCTGGATCTGCATCTTCTACTCGCGACATGTTAAGCACCATATTGTAACTCACATGATACGAACTATGGAGAGGATCGCTGGAGCCATAGATCATGTTCTTGGTCACGTCATGAGGTACTTTCTCACCAATCATCTGGATGACGATACCCTTGGTGTCCTTGCCTCTTCTACCAGCACGTCCACTCATTTGGATATACTCTCCCGAAGTTATATATCGAAAGTCTTCTCCATCGAATTTCTTGGTGGATGTGAAGACAACAGTCTTTGCAGGCATATTGATACCAATCGAAAATGTTTCAGTAGCGAAGAGACATTTGATCAATCCTTCTTGAAACAAAAGCTCCAAAACTTCTTTCAGAACAGGTAACAATCCACCATGGTGAATGCCAATGCCTCTCTTTAGTAATGGTAAAATCGTGACTACTTGTGGTAGGTTTCGGTCGTCTTCAGACAGTGATGCCATAGCATTTTCGAACACTTGTTCAATTAATTTCTTTTCATCGTGCGAATTGAAATCGAGTCGACTAATTTGTAATGCATATTGCTCACAATCTTTCTTACTAAAACTAAAGACGATACAAGGGTCTAAATCTCGATCCATAATCAGACGAATGATCTTTTGCAAATCATTACCAATTCGACTCTTGGCGTCCATTCTCTTGTTATTCTTTTTACCGTTGCTACTTCTTGATATCATGGCCTGTTCTTCAGATTGAAAACTATTCATCGCTTTTTGAAAAGAATCGTCTTTGAAATTGCCCTTTTCATCTACAACTAAATACAACCCATCTGCACCTTGAGGATATAGGAAATGTTGTAAAGGAACAGGACGATAATCAGTGTAGACTACATGACAAGGTTGATGATGAAGCTTCGATACCCACGCTACAAAGTCTTTAGCGTTTGGAATCGTTGCAGAAAGGAATACAAAGCGAACGTTGTGTGGTAATAAGATGATACTTTCTTCCCATACAACTCCACGTTCTTTATCACGCATGTAGTGCACTTCATCATAAATAACCCACGCAACTTCTCTCATAACCTCGGAACCACGATACAACATACTTCTGAGAATTTCAGTTGTCATTATGAGACACGCAGCATTTGGATTGATTGTCATATCTCCAGTCATGAGACCGACATCTCCAAATTCAGCTTCCATATCTCGATATTTCTGATTACTAAGTGCTTTGATAGGTGACGTGTAAATCACTCTTTGCTTGTCACGTAATGACTTGGCGATTGCATACTCAGCAACTACAGTTTTACCTGCAGAAGTGTGAGCAGCAACCAATACTGATTCACTCTTCTCGATATAATTGACAGCATCTTGTTGGAAAGTGTCGAGTTTGAAAGGATAGATCTTCGCGGGTACGAAATCTGCAGCCTTCTCATCTTTCATCTCTATTTCATCGATACACTCTTCGCTAGTTGTACCGGTTGCATTCGTGTCAGATTCAATTGTGGCGTCGCTAGTGGCTTCTACCTCCATGCCTTTGGCTTCATCCACTTTCACGGCGTCTTTATTGTCCGCATCCCAGTCAGAATTAGCTTTTTTCACTCTTTTTCCATCATTAGAAAGGCTAGCCTTGCGCTTAGATGTCGCTGTAAACGTGTCGTCAAACAACTCGTCGAACTCCATAGCACACCACTTTTTATTTGATGAAGAGTGGTCTTGGTCTTGAGCGGGGTCGGAATGGTTTTGTTATTCTTTTTTTTTGTTTACTATTTAAATCTATCGACAAATATTAATGGAACGAATCTCGAAGTGTCTACAAATCTTAAAATGGTGTTTATCTCAGTCAAAACGTGTACAGAGATTAATGTGGTTGTCCTCGCGGATGTCCTCTGGGTCCTCCTCTAGGATGCCCGCGTGGTCCTCCTGGAGGTCTAGGAGGATGTTGGTGCTGTTGCATTCCAGGTGGTAACTGGTGTCCGTGTCCATCTCCTCCTCCTCTAGGCATTGGCATACCCCTTGGAGCGCCTCTGGGTCCTGGTGACCCTCTTGGATGTCCTCTTGGATGTCCTCTTGGATGTCCTCTTGGTCCAGGAGGTCCATGATGATGATTTTGTTCATGCGCATTTGATCCTCCTGATCCCTTGGGCGATTGTTGAGCGAAAATGCCATTCTTTGCTCTTATCTCTAATTCAGAGTCTCTTGGATGATAACAAATAAGTGTACAAGTGCATGCAATTAAGAAGACTTGGAAGATGACTACAAATAATACAAAGTAGGCAAATGGAGAGAATCTATCCAATACAAATTCAAGTACTCCTTCACGGCATGCATTATATGGACATGCGGGATTCTCTTGGGTTTCTCCATTTTCATAACAGGTTCGCTCATCTCCTGCACATACAGTCACACTCGCATCATTACATCTTTGACAATTCAATTGACTCATATTTTCATTGTACTTGGTGCAACGTTTGTTCACAAAGTTCCAAAACCACAAGTATTTTAAAGTATTACATTGAGAAGATGCACCAAAAAAGAAAGCATCGAATTTCTCAGAAATTTTAATTTCCATGGATGACCATTCAGGTGGATTCGATGGATCAGATTGAATATCCTCTGCATTATTTCTCAATTCAGTGATAGCCGATAAAGATATGGCCAACCAGACCAATTCGAAGATTAATGTCAGAACCAAACAGACTTGATAGACAATTAAGATTCTCCTACCTTGCCACATAGTATGTTTACTTTCACGTCTTTGATAATAAATACCCTGTGCTCCCAAATATGCTACCATAAGTAACGTGCATCCGAACAAAAATACAATTGCACCACCGCCAATGAAAAAGCCTTTATCCAAATCACCAAAGTCTGCAGCAAGTACATACAAAGCACCCATGAGAATGAGTACACCCATGACAACAAATAAGAAGTTAGCTTGTGATACCACAAACTTGGCCCATTCGTTCCACTGACTGCGAGGTGGTTTCTTGGACTTCTTTTCAAGCTTCAATTGCTCCTTATAATGGTTGTGCCAATCTTCTGAACGAAACTCCGACATGACTGATTTTTTCAACTACAAAGCAATTGCAATAAACGGAAACTTCTAGAGTTATATTCACACACTCAGTCTAAAAATGCCTGTACATAGAGAGAGCATCAATACAATGCCGTTAGCACAAATTTGAAGTGCCGTAAGGTCGTGGTAGTATCTACACGGTACCGAACTTAACCGAACTTAAGGGGTATACAGTGACAGGACGGGGTCGTGCATCTAATGCAGCTCACCGACCGGGAATCACTTCAGACCAAAGACCAAACCAAGGCTCGGCTCTAGCGTTATAGATATTCTGTGATATTCTGTAACGCGTAGGTTGAAGAGCTACATTCAATATCGTGAATTTCAGATTATTTATCTTAAATCATCATGATCGCCTCAGATGATCCCCGAATCATGGACTGTATTACACGTTCTCAAGCCATGTTTTCAGACACGGTAATGCATGGCGAGATCCCTGAGGAGGATATGGACTGGACGAACCCTGATGCTGGTTTACCTACCACTGGCTATCTTGGCAACAACAGTATGAATTTAGATGACAGTGGTGTGAACATGATGAGTGCTAATGGTGATGCTACTACATCTAATAGTTTTAATAATAATGATAATAGTTATGCTTTGACACTAATCAATAATAGTAATAGTAATAGTAACGGATTTCCTGGAGATGGGAATGGGAATCTGCCTGTAGATAGTAATGCTATGATAATTGCACCGGGCAGCCAATCTGCAAAAAGAAGGATACATATAGAGAAGCCGAATTGGCATGCACCATGGGAATTAAGTGCTGTCATCTCAGGCCATATTGGGTGGGTTCGTTCTATTGCATTCGACCCTTCCAATGAATGGTTTGCCACAGGATCAGCAGATAGAACCATCAAAATCTGGGATTTAGCCAAATGTTGTGCAGGCACTGCAGGTGGGTTGAAACTCACTTTGACAGGTCATATCGATTCTATCAGGGCTTTAGAAGTCAGTCCCAGGCATCCGTACTTGTTTTCTGCTGGCGAAGATAAAATGGTGAAATGCTGGGATTTAGAAACCAATAAAGTCATTCGGCATTATCATGGTCATTTATCTGGTGTTTTCTCACTGGCACTTCATCCAACGATTGATGTGTTGATTACGGGTGGTCGAGATTCAGTAGGTCGTGTATGGGATATGCGAACCAAGACGGAAGTGCATGTACTCGCAGGTCATAAAGATGCGATTGGTACAATTATGACGAATTCTGTGGATCCTCAAGTCATTACTGGTAGTCATGATGCTTCCATTAAATTATGGGATTTAGCTGCGGGCAAAGTGATGACCACATTGACACATCACAAAAAGTCGGTAAGAAGTCTTGCCATGCATCCTAGAGAGTTGACCTTCATATCTGGATCTCCTGATAACATTAAAAAATGGCAATGTAGGGATGGTAGATTCCTGAAGAACTTTAGTGGACATAAAGCCATTGTGAATAGCGTCTCTGTGAACGAAGATGGGGTGGCTGTATCCTGTGGAGATGATGGAAGCATGAGGTTTTGGGATTATGAAACAGGTTATTGCTTTCAACAAAGCCAAACTACACCTCAACCAGGATCTATTGATGCTGAAAATGGAATTTATGTGAGCACTTTCGATAAATCAAGTACCATTCTAGTCACTGGAGAAACGGACAAGTCTATCAAAATCTGGAGAGAAAACACGGAAGTGAGCGAAAGAGAGTTCCCAATCGATATGGATGGATGGACAAAGCAGACTATTGCCAACAACACTTACTACTAAGCTTCTAGTGACGGTTGATGATGTGATTGTGTCTCCAAGGATGGGTTTGAATTTTATATTGCATATTGTTAGTAATATATATTTGTACATAAGAGAATTCTTTCTATAGTTATATGTCTTAGACGATTGTGTATTCACCAGCCGTTAATCCTTTGGACATGCCGTACTGGATTGCTGCATTCTGTTCGGAGTTGAGCACACTACCGACTTCCACACCTGAGAACAGTTGTGGCGAGGAGAAGTCTACAGTGATGGGGAAGAATGCATCTGCGTCTCTCTGAGCCACAGTGAATTCTAGACTGCCATTATTGTTATTGCTATCTATCAAATCTACTTCCCACACGAGCTCACCTTCACGTGGAAAATGCTTGTGTGTTCCATCTATACTGTTGATCTTAGGCATCTCTGCAGTACCTAAGGGGATGCGAATACGAACATCATGTAACACTATGTTTTGTTCGACACTATATTCTATACTCACTATCATCTGTCCTCTTGCTTCTTCCTCAGGCCAACAATTTATCTTGATAGGCACAATGTCTTCATTCGTACTGGCATGCGTCCATTTCAAAATACCTGTCGGACGTCCACTAGGGAAGCCTTTATTAGCATCCTTAAGTTGTAATAGATTCTGTGACTCGTACACTCCTTTATTGATTTCTGGTCGAGTCTTGTAACTGAATATATCTGATTTGTTGCCTGAAAGTTGTACACAACATTTTGCAGCATCTTCATCACTTGCAGTCAGTGTTAAACTTCCTTGAATAGTAAAGTTTTCTACTGTACCATCGCGAGTGGTTCTACAACTGACTTTTTCGGAGAGCTGAATCATGACAGGATGTTGGATGCTGGGTTGTGGTGCTACTTCACCAGCACCTACAGGCACAGTACTGGCAACCACTTGAGTCAATTTATCCTCTTTATACAGAGCATCTTCAAGAGATTTGTTTTTACCACCTGCAGACATCAACGACATTCCTTTCACTGCAGGGGCTCTTTGCTGTGGTGCAACAGGAGGAGTAACAGCACTTGGAGTGAATGTTGGTACACTAACATCTTGATGAAAGGAACTCTCGGGTCCACCAAAATCGGGCATACCTCCTTGTCCTCCGCCAATACCAACCATGCCGGAATCTCTGCGCGCAGATCGAATTGTACTCTCTGCGGCACGAGCCTGGTCCTTGGCAGACTCCACTTTGCTCTGCTTGATCATGTTGTGCAGACGTTCCTCATGACTCTCCATCTCCAAATTAGAGCGAATTTGTTGTAAATTGATAGGCTCTCTATATCCGCCGGCAGTGATCACCTATCATAATAGAAATACAATAAGTATTCAAGTTTTTATCATTATGAACAAGGGGAATTTCAGTTAGTTTAGTAATCAGTTCTTTTTTTCGAATAAATATTTTAATAATCCTTGTCTTGTACTTACTTCATCGAATGCAAAAACCAATTCAAAGCATTTCTCTTCGATTCTGTCCTCCGTTATGTTGGTCGACATCTCTATAATGTCTGGAACAACTTTTGATAATAATCTCAATGTTTCCAAATCTTCTACGATATTACTTGCTCGATTAGTAACCATGAGCAAAAACAAAGAATCGATAGGTTGGTAAATGTATCTCACACTTTCCGTCTCCACATATGTATGTTGCTTTGAATCAGAGTCTGCACCTATCAATTTAGGAAAAGCAGCAAGCAATCCTTCAATACGAATACGAGTCATGTCTACAAATTGACGAGAAATGAGCACTTTACCACTGCGATTCGTTACTGCTGCAGATAATACCACCATTTTTTATACTATCTATTATCCTATATTTATATTTTCCAGTATATATAGAAAGCCTTCTCCTTACTAACAATCAAAGAGTAGTTCTATATAATAATTACCACCAGAGCTGCTCTTGACCCAAATGCACTGTCTGGACACTCAAAAGCGGTATGCACACAAAAATTGATTCGTATCAACTACTTAGATCTCAACTCAAGCCGACAAGGTTGCGTTCACACAACCAAATCTCGTTCCGGCAGCGAACTTGTCACCTTGTTTCTTCGACCAGAGATCACGGAAGTGACACACGACTCGTAGTCGGGTCGGCTAATTTTCGCAAAAAACTACGATATCTTGGAGCAAAATCGTCGTTTGTGGTTCATAAGTCCAGGTGTTTTGTGTGCGGACTGCATTGCATCTGTACCTGTTTTGGCGGAGCTTGTGAAATTGAGCATCCTTAAGTGTTTCCAGGTGAGACTTTTTTTTAGTTCACTGAATAGTCGTACTTGCCTTATTCAGTGTCTTAGATAACAGTATTATAGATAGGATTGATTTAAATTCAGAATGGCTTCGAATTCGTCTATCCAAGCCCCATCCTTTCAGAGTGTTGGTGGAGGTAGCGATAACAATATTATATCCTTGGATGATATATTTTTGCCAAGTGAAGGAGGTAAACTAGGTGATCCAGATATAGATGATTTTGAATCAGATGATGAACACCACTTTCAAGAAAATCCCACGGCAGAGCGTAAACGATCACGAGGCTCGCAACGAAATATGACGGAAGAACAAAAAGTTGAGAGAAGGTAAGTAAAATGCAAGCAAACATTTTTTATGTTACGCATACGTAAGGTGACCAAACCGATTTTTTCTTAATGATTTTTAACATCTTTTGTGGACTTTTTGCTATTACTATTGGTATGCATCATAGGGAACGAAACCGAGAACACGCCAAAAGATCTCGTGTGAGGAAGAAATTTTTATTAGAATCATTGCAACAAAGTGTACAGACATTACAAGACGAAAATGATAAGTTGAAATCTGCTATTCGTGAACACGTCCCCCAAGAAGCAGAGGAGCTCTTGTTGAAGTGTGCTGGAGAAGGGACTTCTGTTCTGGCTTCCAATCCGAATGGAGCTACCAAGACATTGGATGATCCAGATTATAGTCTCGTCAAAGCTTTACAAACAGCACAACAAAATTTCGTTATCTCAGATCCATCATTACCCGATAATCCTATTGTATATGCAAGCGTAGGGTTTTTAAGCTTGACTGGTTACAAGCTTGATCAAGTTCTCGGTAGGAATTGTAGATTCTTACAAGGTCCAGCTACAGATCCAAAGGCTGTTGATAAAATTAGAAGTGGTATTGAAAGAGGAGAAGATACTACAGTTGTTCTGAAAAACTATAGAGCGGACGGTTCCACATTTTGGAACCAGTTCTTTGTTGCTCCACTACGTGATGGCGATGGCAACGTTGTCAACTATTTAGGTGTACAATGCAAAGTGTCAGAAGAATATGCTTTTGCCTTTGTTAAAAATGACGGGTTTGGTGGAAATGGAAAAGCTTAAGCTTTAATGAGAATAATCTAATCTTGAGTTAATACATGTGCATTTCAAGAGGAAGAAGAATAAAGGGACACGAAGAATAGTAAATATACACTTTGTAAATCGTAGTGTGAAAAGAAGAGGAGTTTATTTTGTGATGAGTTGAAGCACACACAACAACAACAACGTATGGAAGACAGGTGAGGGGGAACTTCATCTTCGAAGTGAATTTGGGATCCCCAAGATTTACTATTTGTTTGTGTTGTGTCTATTTTCTAAATAATTTGTTTCCAACACGAACTCTTACATTCAAAATCCATGGCCTTTGCCAGTAACCATCGACTAACACGTATGAGACTGTCCAAAAAAATACCTTTCAACCTAAGCCACAGAACCCCATAGCACTCAACCAACCAAAGCCATCTGCGCAAGAGCCCAGATAATTAACGAGAGCGAAGTCCAGGGTCGGGAGCCATTTTTTTGGCCGACATTGATCGATCGATATTGGCAGCGTTCAGTACATAATATCACCAAAGAGAGTCCTCGACAGATCACGGATCAGTATATCAATCGCCTAGGGCCAAAATCAAATTCTAATTCGTAATGGTAAGTGCTCAGTCACGCTTGCCAAGTTCGTCCAAATGATGGGAAAATAATTAAAAATCTATGCACTAACGCTTGTTTTGTCGTTGTCCTTTCCTCTATTCTATGCTGCCAATTCTTCTACCTCTTTCTTTTCTGTGTCTTATTTATTGTGACTGCACTAATCCTGATAATAGTCCATCTTACAATATAATGGTGGTGCCGTGATTGCCATGGCAGGTAAGAACTGTATCGGTATCTGTAGTGATCTTAGACTGGGTGCACAAGCACAGACTATTGCTATGGATTTCGAGAAAGTTATGCGTGTCAACGAAAAGTTATATGTTGGCTTGACCGGTTTAGCATCAGATGTATTGACATTGGATCAATTATTGAAATTCCGTATCAATTTATATAAGCTAAGGGAGCATCGTGAGATGAAGCCTGAAACCTTTTCTGCATTATTGTCCACCATGTTATATGAGAAACGTTTCGGTCCATGGTTTTGTGAACCTGTAGTGGCTGGTTTGGATGAAAATAATGAACCTTTTATGTCGGGTATGGATCTCATTGGTGCTCCAGTCTTTGCAAAGGACTTTTGCGTTTCGGGTACATGTACACCCAATCTACATGGTATGTGCGAAGCCATGTATCGACCAGATATGAATCCAGAGGAACTATTCGAAGTGTTATCTCAATGTTTACTTTCAGCAGTAGATAGAGATGCTTTGAGCGGTTGGGGTGGTATTGTTCACATTATCACTGCAGAGGGCGTACATACCAGGAAGTTGAAATGTCGTCAAGATTAGTGTATGATGAAACATAAAGTATAGACAGAAACATTTTGTGAAAATTGTAATTTGAACAGAAAAGACTAGTTTTGTAGGAAGTAATCGTGTGTTGCTCTTTTTACATGGGATTACAATTTAATTTCTATCTAATGAGGGTTTCGGAGAAAAAAATTAATCCTCCTTTTCAGCGGCAATCTTCTTAGCAATTCTTCTTCCAAATAATTTAGCTTCGTTACGTGCTTCACGAAGAGCTTCATAAGCCTTGTTGGCCTTCATTGCATCAGTGACTACACCATATGTGATGGCATCATCAGTCTTTGGCAATTTATTCAAGTCGTCAGTCAATTGTGCAACAGATGAGCTGTCCTTAGCATCAACATCTTTCTTACTTGCTGCCTTCTTGCCACTTCTACGAGGGAATACAACCAAACGCGCCTTATATGCGGTCAGTCTTTCTACATTCTTGTTATAGGACTCCTCGCTCTTGTTGGTTCTTCTATGATCTACAGCGATACCAATAGTCGCAGCAGTTTTAGGACTGATGTTAGCACCTTTCAATTCTTCAAGAGTAAAACCTCTACCTAATTTTGATTTTGTGTTATATTTTCTTGTAGGACACATAACCACTGGACGCAAAGCACCAGAAGTAGGAGCAGGTGCCATTTTAGCTGCCTTCTCTTTTCTTAGATCTCTTCTGATCTTCTTACGAATAGGTTGATTAAACCACATGCGAACACGTTTATCCCAATCCTTGTGGAAATGAGCGTGAGGAATTTCATTGTTATGTTTTACCATCTTTAATGCTATATGAGAGAAGAAATATGTGAGGCAAGGATAGATATATAGAGATAAGGCACGCAAATGACACGGAATTAAGTATAAGATAATTAGTTTCAGAGCACACAATTCATTTCTCGAGAGCAATCAAAATACCCTTTGACGACCAGTAGCCACTGATTTATAATTTTTGAACCAATGTGACACGGCACACGTTCAGTAAAGGCCCTGAACGTCCAGTATATGCATTGCAAGTCGCGCACTTACCTTCACTGAGTTTACAATCGACACGAAAAGATGAAAACCTTTCGGGCCAGTGATCTGGAGAAGGGGCCATGACCAGGTCGCGCACCTCTTCACAGCAAATTTCGCTGCGGTTTGAAGAGTGTTTAGCTGTTCCACATTGGAACTGAGGCTCTTTAGCGAGAAATATACATTTTATATCGAAGATGAGTAGCAAAAGTCGTAGTAAGAGCAAGGCCGCAAAGGCGCGTCCAGCCCATGTTCAGGCGCATATGAATAAAATATTGGGTGCACAAGGCGGTAATGCAGGTGAGAAGAAGAGTAAGAAGGATAAAAAGGATAAAAAGGATAAAGATAAGAAATTCGAGAAGGATTACTTCAAGTTGACAGGTCATGATGAAGATCGCATATTCTTATGTAATCCATCATTTAGTAATAAATTTCCAGGTGTTCCAACTGGTCCCTATTTTAAACAGTTGAATCAAAGTCGCTCTTTTCATGAATTCGCTAAGTACAAGCCGTCAACTTTGGAGAAGAATTATATTTGGCAGCCTCATTTTGGTCCATTGATGAACTTAAAAGACGATATTAATTTTGTAGATCAAGAAATATTGTTTAAACCAACACATGATGTCGATAAAGAAATCAAAGCATATACTACTCTGGCGACTACTGAAAAAGGTAATACCAAGAGATCGAATTCTAGGAAGGAGCATGCAGCGAATCATTGGTGGTTACGTGATACTCAATATTTCGAAAATCAATTATTTAAAGAAAAGAATCTGCCAACGAATGGTTCTCACATGGATGACTTCTCGGAACATATCGATCCATTTGATAAGGAATACATTGAAAAGTCTTTCGAAGCAGCAGAAACAGCTGATGAAAGAGATGATGTTGAATGGAGTATGCCACTCCTTCCTGCACCATTTGCTGCTGATAGTACATTCTCTATTGCTCGTTTTACAGAAGATCCTGCTCATGCTGAAGTTGTTGTCGATGATACTAGAATGGGTCTAGTGGGTGAGAAGAGAATGAGACAAACTCTACTTACGAATGCTCGTGCAAGTAAGAAGAAGAGCAAATCTTATGCAGTTTCTCTATTATGTAATTTGGATGAAAACTCATCATCTAATGATTCAAAGAGTGATATCCAATACTATGAATGGATTCAGGACTATCAGATGGATTTGAAAGAGCTCAAACAAGCTCAGTTTATACTATTCAAGAACGGAGATGCTATGAATTACGTCGAAATAGACTCATTCTTCGATGCATCCAAGGTCGCTGTCGATGAGGTTGCTCCTCATTCTGCCGTTGTTGAAATCAGAGAAGAGGAAGAACGAAAATTGTAGTTATAAGTGTGTGTTTTTGTAAGATATATTGTTTCTAACCGCTATATATGTTGTGAGAATCTATTTCAATCGTTTACAAAACTTGTTACAAAGGGAAATAACTATAGAACATATAATCCACTTAATTAGGAATTAAAGAGAAGGGATAGCGTTTTCAAAAGGGCTAATAGATTCACTCTCATGAAGCAGCGACGTGTTTTCACCACTGAAAGCAATGAATTCTGCCAAAGTAAGCAAACTATTGTTTCCACACAACGATGCCAAAATCGCTTTCTCAGGTAAAGAGTCTGCATAAGCACTTATATCAACATTGGAATTGTTTTGCGTAGATAATTGATTACCCATGTCTTTCAGTCTCTGTACAATTTCAGCCACGGTATCCTTGGCATTGTCACCACCAGACTCTTGGCTTGCTTTCTTCTCAGGTACAATACAAGAATACCATTCTGGAAAGTAAGCATCACTATTGCTTTCGATGGACGCCAATAGACGATTGCCTGGTGCTTGATTCGTATTGTGATAAGCAGAGATCTTTGCGAGTAGGCGTCGTACTGCATGGCAGGGACCTTCTAGGAAATGCAAGATGTAAGATGATTGACCCATCAACAAACCTGTAATGCCAGACTCTTCAGTGTTCACTTCGTCAACGACAATCGTGCGGTAATGATCAATCACTTTAGGGACCTCAGTCTCGTCGTTCAGACGGATCGTGAACAGGACTTGAGAGGAAGTTCCCGTGGCATGCTGGCCACTTCGAACCTCATCAAGATGTTGCAATAGACTCGGTTCTGCATTCATGGGGGGGGGAAGCTCCGTTGACTCTCTCACACGAGAAAAAATGCCACAAGTGTCTCAAAACTGTTTTGTCATGTCCGATCGACCCAGTTTTAGGCACTTCCAAAAATCTATTGGGCTGTTTGACTCCACCACCACCACCACCCATCCTCTGACAGAAGACTTCGGTAGTGTACCCTTGCAGCTGCACAATTCGATTGGTCGTCTTTTCATCTAGTCAAAGTGCAAAAGAATAGAACAATCGACGCCCCCCCCCAAAGTAAGAAAAGAAATCATCGTATCATCATATCATGCCTCTTGTGAATTGTGTAAAAGCGTCAGTGGATAATACCGGCTTTATGACTGTATCCAAGAACCAGATCGATAGCGCGTGTATTGACAGTGAACTGGTCCTGGACACCAAGGTGGTGTCGAATGCTTCAGGCAGTGCACGCTTGAAAGTTCCTTTAGCTAATGTGGATATTTTGGTGACCATCTATGGTCCTCGTTCGCCTCAAACTCCCATCTTGAGTAACACGTTCGAATTGGAATGTGATTTGCATTATGCTCCTTTCGTTTCCATTCCATTTACATCAATGGATGATGATGATGAGAAAGCCAATACAGAGAGTGCGATTGCAGAACAAGTCAAAAACGGTTTGAGGGCAAGCATCAGAGGAGATAGATATATGAAATCGACTATTTCGATGTTTATCACCATTCTAGGTTCATCTTCACATACTTCTTGTGATTTGTCATATGGTATTACATGTGCTTCTCTGGCATTGGCAGATGCAGGTATCGAGCTATATGATCTTATTGCGGCCTCTACATGGATCTTTATACGCGAAGACCCAAACGAGAAAGAGGATTCCAACTTGTCATTACGAAATATGACGCAATATCCATTGTTGGGACAGTTGCATCCATCACAAATAGCAGCGAGCACCACTGTGGCAAGTATTCAAAGCCAAGATGCTACCACACAACTGCTTTGTCGAGGAGGTATTGATTTCGAACTTGTACAGAAATCCATGAGTATGGCCTGTGATTACAATGTCGAGTTAAGAGAGCGATTATCCGAGCATCTTAAGGGTGGATTGTCCTAAGCTAACACGATACCAGAAGTAGAGAAGAATATTTATCATATATATATATATTGTTTTCAGGTTGAGTTTTAATGTAGCTAAATGTACTAGGGAAATTCAGTAAATAATTCAATAGAGTTCAGTCATAATATACAATTACATCCAGCATTCGTCATACAGTCTAACAATAAATTCCGTTTAAAAGAATCAAAAATTCTGGTACTCGTCCACCGCATCATCATCTTTCATTCATCATCTGCCGCCATGAGTGCCTCATCTCTAGCGCGGACGCAATCGGCGCAATACCAAGATATTTTGGGTTCGGCAGTGAGACCTACACAATGGAAATGGAACCATTCAATGACACATTGCTCATTTTCGCATGCAATCATTTGCCCTGATGACACTTTACGACATGTACAATACACTGGTTCATTTGGGTCAGGTCTCTTCTTCTTCTTCTTCTTTGTAGCAACACCAGTCCGTTCTTGTAACAAATGGCTGATTTCTACAGTAGATGCATCAAAATCTTTGATTTTCTGATCAACGAAATCATACACAGACTTGACACTTTCGATTTTGTTTTCCATATCACCCAACAAATTCGCTCTTTCCGACAACATCTGTTTGGCACGTTGTTCGAAACGCTCTTCATCAAATTCCACATTCGATGAACTGTTCTTACCCTCTCCTTGGAATGGCTCATCTTTGAGTGACACATCCCCCCCTTCATCTTCTTTTTCACTTGCTTTCTCATCAGACTTTTCGGGCAATTCGCCATTCTTGATAGTACGTAAGCGTTTTATCTCACTCATCAAATCAGCCAAAAATTGCTTCTCATCTATATTCAGACGCTCCTGTAAGTCACGAGTCCGACGATCCCGTTTGCGAGTTTCCAAAAGACCTTGTCGAATGCGCGCGCGCACATCTTCTAGCTGACGATTCAGAAACTCTAGTACCATGTCTACCCTTTTTTGTATATGGTGGATTTGAAAAAATGAGTTAATAGACCTCCCGTACCCACAATCCCTTAAACGATACTATTCGAATAGCACAACAGATAGATAGAGTGACACGTGTCTCTGCGACCAATGTGCTGAATCTAAGGAGACTAAGGAACATAAACAGACAACTTGGTTTGGTTTCCAGAAGTGACTAAACAAGAACGGGTCGCACATGACATATTGGGAAAATCTGTCGGCATCTGACTTTCAGAGCTCTCCATCATAGCCCAGTGAGTAGGTACAGTTACACCTACAGAAACGTCTGTTTATCAATTAATCAGTGTTTCGATGTCGGATTTATTGCAAGGTGAGGATGTCACGGACACCTTTCCTCAGATGGAATTATCCCAGATAATTTATCGTTTGGAGCTGACAATGAAGTCGAACGGCGATTGCACTGCCATGTTGGCTTCTCTTATGCAATACATTGATGACCATGAGATGGGTCCTTTCTACGAGCACTGTTGTGGTCTATATGCGATCGATTTGAGTGCAACAAAATTAAATTCACTAAAAGAGAAAAATGAAAATGCCATCAAGGAGATTCAGACCAAAATGGAAGAAGCAGAAACCAATGCAGGAGACACTGAAGTGATTGATGCCATGTTTGAAAAGGCCAAATACTATACCAAGATTGGTGACTGGAACAACGCCAATATTGCTTATGATGAAATTGTCAATAAACCAAAAGTAGTGACATCTAAAAAAGTAGATGTATACATGTCTAAAAGCAGAATTGCACTATTTACAATGGATACAAGCAAGGCGAAAGAATTCATCGACGAGGCGAAACGATTGAATGAAACTCATGGTGATTGGGATCATAGAAATAGATTGAAAGTATATGAAGCTATGTATCTCATGGCTATTCGAGATATAAATGGAGCCAGTACTCTACTAGAAAGCTGTATCGCTACCTTCACATGCAATGAAATGTGTACTTATAACCAGTTCATGTTCTATGCCTTATTGGCCTCATTGATGCACTTGCCTCGAACTCAGTTGAAGAAAAAAATCATCGATAACCCACAAGTCATCTCTGTTATCAAGGAAGTACCATGCATGTACGATCTGTTACATAGCTTCCACAATTGTGATTACGGCAAATATATGAAAACGGTAAGTTTTCTCATTCATGTGATGTAGATCCAGTTCAATATTGAAGATGTCTCATTAACTCCTTTATCCTCTCCTCTCGTTCTGTTTCATTTTCCTACGCATAGCTTTTGGACGTAAATGATCAGGTATTGCAAGACAGATACTTGGGTCCTCATGCGGTATATATCTCGAGAGAATTGCGCGTATTGGCTTACTCGCAATTCTTGGAAGCTTATCGCAGTATCATGTTGTCATCCATGGCCCAGTCTTTTGGTATCACAGTAGAATTACTAGATCGCGAACTCTCTCATTTTATTGCCTCGAGTCGGTTGAATGCCAAGATCGACAAAGTAGGAGATGTCATTGAGACGAGCAGACCAGACAAAAAAAATGCCCAATATCAAGAGATCATCAAAAAGGGTGATATGCTTCTCAATCAGATTCAGAAGCTAGTGAGAGTTGTTGACTCCTAGGTAATGAAATATATTGTAAAATCAACTTTGTATTGTGTATACTTTTAATCAAAACTTCTTGAAATCGTTTCTCACTTTCCTTAATAATAATCGAAACTATTTACAATTATTTGTCAACATAAAAATCATCTATGAACATAATATAAGAGTCTCTAAGCCTCTTCTGCTGATTCAGAGGTGGCAGCAGCGGACTTCACATTAATAAACGCCTTCAAATCAGACTTGCTGAGGCTAGCCATGTATCTGAGGATTCGATCAAGCGAATTGTCACTGACAGTATCCAGTAATAGGTCGCTCACTACTACTTGTGCAGTGAAAGTTTCTATCATTTTCAAGATATTGGTCTCTTCTTCTTCAGATAAATTCGTGACAAATTGATCAACTAGATAGCTACGAATGACAGTCATGGCATTTGGCACTTGTATGTATTTAGGGTTTTCCATTCTGGACACAAGCTCGCCGAGCAAGATGATTTTATCTTTGGGGTGCAACTTGCCTGACGATTGTCCTACTTCGGTCCAATACTCGTCAATGGTTTCCAAGCCAAGAGACTTTTTCAATGTACTAATCCGTATATCTGTGTCTTTCCAAGTACCTACCAATAAGTTGGCAAGCATTGCCTTCGCAGGTTTTGGAATCACTGAATCTTGCACTTGTCGCAAGATGCTGTAGATTTTTGGTAACATTTCTACCGACACCATGACTGCCTGTCGTGCTTGATCTGTCTCACATCTCTCATAATCTTTACTTAGACGTAATGCGCTGAACTCTCGGTCATCACTATCCATATACTTAGCAGGCAAAAGTGTATAGGATATTTCTTCCAAGGCATTAAAGTCTCTTTGAGTACTTCTCAATAGTTTCGTTGCTTGGACTACATACCCTGTGTCTGTCTTCTCTCTTGTTTCATCAAAAACCAGCTCAGTCACACCTTCACTATTAGCTTCTTTTGCTTTCTCAATTTCTAATAAATCGTATCCTTCAATATCTTTCCATCCAGGTCCAGCAGAATATTGATAATAACTACCAACAATCCAAATTTTCTGCTCATCTGTCATGGTAGTCCACATCTTCACCGGACTTGTCATGGCAGGCAATTTAGCAGGCATGCTACTGAAACAACAGAGACACCTACCTCCTGGTTTCAAAACACGCCAAATCTCTCGAAAGACATCTCTTGGATTTGTAAGTGATTCTAGACCATCTGTCACGATAACTGTATTGAAACTATTAGATGGATATGGGAACTTCGGCTCATGGAATTGTTTTAAAGGAGCCATGGGATCTACTCCGCCTATCGATTTGTCATTGAAATAGATATGATCAATATCTGTCTCATCAATAGATAAAAAATTATTCGAGACATCTGAAGACAACTCCAGAACTTTAGAGCCATTGGGTACATATAAATCCAGATGTTCTTTGAATTTTGATATTTGCTTTCCATTATATGCTTTAATCAAAGTGGATGAAGATTCTCCTTCTGGTGTTGTCGTAATCGCATCTAAAGCATCAGGTGGAAAGGGCCACACAGGAGGCCATTTCCATGCCGTAGAGGGCACTTTAGGATTGCGAACCTCGTTGATAGTCACATCAGCAGGAGACATCGTCACAAAGCGGCGTGTGAGCAGAGATCGAGGAGATTGGGTCCTTGAGGTTAGACCGAATGCGACGATGAGTTGCAAGATTGCAACCAGTAGGAAGAATCTCGGCATCTCTATGAATTCACAGTAGTATAAAGTCTTTTTTGACACTTCCTCAGACTTCAAAGGCAGTCAAGTATCAACCATTGCGTCCTCCAACCCGGCACTTTCGGCTGTCACTTACTTTCGCCGAGCACTTCACCATCAAATCACATCACGTTTCTCCCGAATCTACAGCCTCGTCTCCGATCTGGCTAATATTCCAGGTGTGAGTTGGACATTGTAGATACAAGTGGTGTTCAATTGAGTGAGTTTTGATCCCAGTTCCATAGATTTCAGAGTGTTCGTCGTATAGAGATAAGAAAGATGCCTCGCACGAATACTTTGAAGAAGGGCAATAGCTCTACGAATCCTCATCGCGTAGCGAAGAAAGAAGGACAGCGTAGCAAGTCGACAATTATGCGTCTGAATATGTACAAGAACGGCAAAGCTATCCGTAACAAAGCTGGAGAAGTGGTGGGTGGCCCTCTTTTAATGAAAACGCAATCAGGTGGTAAAGAGATGGCTCGTATGGCTCGTATTCAACCTGATCGTCGATGGTTTGGTAATACAAGGACCATGTCTCAAACTGAACTGGACAAGTTCAGGGCAGAGATGACTTTGAAAGAAGCAGATCCTTATTCAATGGTATTACGAAGAAAAAAAATACCCATGGCATTATTAAAAGATTCAGAAAAGGTTGCTGCTGCTAATATTTTAGAAGTAGAATCTTTTGATGATACATTTGGTAAGAAATCGAATCGCAAAAGACCCAAATTAGATCATAGTGTGAATGATTATGCAGCATTAGCAGCCAAGGCATCTGAACAATTTGATGAATTTGAAAAGACACAACCCAAGATCAACTTAGAGACAGCTAATGATGGGACTATTTTGGATCATAGATCGAATGACTTATTTTCCAAAGGTCAATCGAAACGCATCTGGGCAGAATTATACAAAGTATTGGATAGTTCTGATGTCATCTTACAAGTGATTGATGCACGCAATGTTCCTGGTACTCGATGTGAACACATTGAGAAGCATATCAAAAAGAACGCGGCTCATAAACATTTAGTTATCATCATAAACAAATGTGATCTTGTGCCTTCTTGGGTCACTAGGAAATGGGTCAAGATATTGTCCAGTCAGTTCCCTACATTGGCTTTTCATGCAAGCATTACTAATTGTTTTGGTAAAGGTGCATTGATTAGTTTGTTAAGACAATTCAGTAAGCTACATTCCGATAGGAGACAAATCTCAGTAGGTGTCATTGGTTATCCAAACACTGGCAAATCTAGTGTCATTAATGCTCTCATGGGCAAAAAGGCCTGTAAAGCTGCACCTGTGCCAGGAGAAACCAAAGTATGGCAATATATTACATTGATGAAACGTATCTTCCTCATTGATTCTCCGGGCGTGGTATACGATGTCGGTGATGATGATGTTGATACCGTTCTAAAAGGTGTTGTTCGTGCGGAGAGACTAGAGGAACCTACAGAGTTCGTACCTGCTATTCTTAGACGTGTCAAGAAGGAGTACATCCAGAAACAGTATCTCTTGAAAGACTGGACAGATCATTCGGACTTTTTAGAGAAACTTGCGAAACGTAATGGAAAACTTCTTCGGGGTGGCGAACCAGATACAAAGAGTGTTGCTGTCAGCGTCATTAATGACTGGCAGCGTGGTAAATTGCCATATTTCGTTGCTCCACCAAGAGATAAGGAAGACAATGACGATGATAATGACGATGAGGAAGAGGGGGGGGAACTATACCAGAATCAGGAAGAAGAAGAAGAAGAAGAAGAAGAAGAAGAGGAGGAGGAGGAGGAGGAGGTACAGAAGCCGTCCAAGGGGAAACGTAAGAAAGAAACTAAGACGAAAACCGATCAAAGCATGCCTTCTTCAGAGTTTGAGTACCACTCTCGTGGCGACCAATGCGGTGCTGAAACTTGGGATGATATCTAAGAGGCTCTGTTATATTTCACATATGTCTGTTATAAAGTGGTATACATTTGTTCATAAAAACTGCTGATATATTTCAATCCTTATCTACAATAATTATAATGATAATAACTGTGCTTAAAATGTTGGTTCACACATGCTGCTGACTCTTTGCAATACCTCCGTCAGATGGGGATGTTGATTTTGTAGGGCTGAAATAATCTCCTTGACGTTATCCAAAGCCTGGGACGAAGACATGAGCTTCCTCTCAATCTGGATCGATTGCGATTGATCTACGCCTCCTGCTTGTGAGATATCCTTCAACTTCTTAGAATACTTTTGTTTATATGAAATTCTTTCTTGGTTCAACTGTTTCTGGTACAATAGATCATTGATCTCTCCCTGGATTTGATGGTTATTCCTTTCAGTATCTGCGTAATAAGTTGTAGCTCTCTCTAAATCTGAAGTCATCTCGTGAAGTTGAGCTTTTCTCTCTTCAATGGCAGCCGTATAATTTGATGTCTCTTCAGCAAGTACTCTTGCTTCTTTCTTTAAATTACCTATACGCTTCTTGGCAGTAGCTTGTGTTAACTCCTTCTTATCTGCCTTTTCTGTAGCTTTGGCACCTTGACTTTTACCTTTGTAACGATTTGAAATGATAGAACGCTTCACTATGGCCTTTTCCATTTCAGCAGAAAGACGCTCTTGTTCTCTTTTCAAGGCTTCATTGCGAAGTTCCATTCTATGAATATCTCGCAACATAGCCTGTGTCTCCCCTTGGCCTACACTAGGATCTAAAGCAGCACGTGTGTCTTTATCCAATTGGATCTTCTTCTCCCAAAGCAAAGCCTGTCTTTCGCTCTCAATTATCTCATCCAACAACATCTTCTTGTCGCTCTTGCATTCATCGACCGAAGCTTGCAACTGGACACAGTCCCTCTCCATTTCCTTCAACTCTTCTACACAAGCTCGTTCTGTGGCCCAATTCTCATGTTGTAGATGGCCTTCTTGGTCGTGATTGGAACTGATCAAAACATTCAGTTTGGCCACATCCTTGGTCAGATCAATGTTGCTCTGGTTCGCATCTTTCACCTCTTGCTGCAAATTCTTGAGATTGCTAGTCAGTCTCATCTGTTGCTGTGTCAAAATGGTAACTCTCGCTTGCAGTTCTCTGTTCACTTCACTGACTTCATCTCCTTCAGTAGTAGCAGATACTAATTCCGTTTGTCGTCGCAGCCAATCTCTCTCTAGATCCTTGCATTCTTCCATAATCTTATCACTTTCCTTGTTCAAGTTACGAATAGTATTCTCAAGTGGTCCCAGAGCCTCTTCACCACCAGCAGAATCGACCATCTTTTCATACTTTTTATTCAAACGATCTACTCTGTACATTTTCTTCTCAATCTCATCATTTCTTTGACGAATTTCTAACTGATATTTGCTGATCATGGATTCCTTACCTTGCAATTCTTTCATCACAACGGTCCACGATTCTCGTAATTGATCATTATAAGAATTCGCATTGAGTCTATCCACTTTAGTACGTGCAATCTCATTCTCGATTTCATTAGCTTCATTCTCACGCTCATGGATTCTCTCCAGAGCTTTCTTCTGTTCCTTCATGAAATTGTCTACAGCTTTATTGGTCTGAGAGTGCATACTTTGTGAGAAATTAATTTGTTCTTCAATCTTTTGTCTTTCCAAAGTAACTACTTGAAGATTTTGTAAAACTGATTCAGCTTCATTTGCTAATTGTTTGGCTAATCCATCTAGTTTCTTTGCTTCTCCATCCGTTTGATCCAAAGATTTGCTTAACAAGGTATATCGCTCTTGTAATTGATCTCTCTCACTCTTGATTTTCGACAAGTTTTCTTCAACCCATTGCACTTCATTTTCTAATCTATCTCTCAGACTGACTAATGCTTCATGTGCAGATTGTGTAGCTTGAATTTCACGACGTGTACTTTCAATCTCTACATCATAATCTCCGACGGCAGTCTCTGCAATGGTTAATGCGGCTTGAGCCTTAGACAAAGCTTCATCTCTCCTACTCAAACCATTCAAAGCAGAATTCCATTGAATCATAAGATGTCTTTTCTCAGAAGCTAAGGAATCCAATTGTATTTTCGTGTCATCGATGACTCTTCTGGCTTCTTCGGTCTCATCTTTCTGTGAATCCAATTGTCCCGAGTATAGAGAGATCTGTTCTTGTAAAGTTCTCACTTGTTTATTCAAGTTGTCTACATATACATCTTGTTCACCTTTATGTTTCTCCAAAGTTTGCATACTTTGTTCAGCTTTATAGGTCGACCTCCTCGTCAAAGCAATCTCTCCTTTCACCTCTTCATTATACTTTTCAATTTGTTGAATAGTTTCATTCACAGAATCAAGTTCAGACGTATACTTCTTCAATTGATTGTCATGTTCTTTAATCAATTCATTCTTTTCGTTGTTGTTTTTATTAATATTTCTCAACATTTCCTCTTCACGTAAACGTGTATCTACAATTTTGTTGTAATCATTATGAGAATTTTCAAAACTAATTTGAATACGTGCCAATTGCTGTTGTAAACTATACAATTGAACACCAAGCGTTTCCCTTTCCTGACCCTCATATTTCAACTCGTCTTGTTTCTCCAAATATTCTACTTGCAGCTTGTATTGAGTTTCTTTCAATTGAGCAGTCAGCGCTTGTTGCGCCTTCTCCATTAAGGGATGAGTACCAAACTCTTTGATCAAATCAACAGGATTCTCCAAATACTCATCCTCTTCATCGGACTCAGCACCCACATTAGGTTCTTCCGGATTCTCACCGTCGTCCACGTAATACGCGCCGTTACCAGACATTTTTGTATACTAATTCGTTACGCAACAGTTAAAATATATTGAAATCAAGGTGTTAATTTATCCCGATCAATAAGATGGCGAGGCGCAGTTCGATGCTATTCACGCGTATGAAACTCTTCACAGCTGTCTATCGCAGATAATAACCACAAGATTGGACCTCTCTGAATGAGCCGATGTGTGATAACTGACCGTATTGCGCTGTTTACACTGTCGTAGAAAAAACTGTGAACTGTCCAGGGGTGACTGTGAGCGGGTGGGTGACCACCTTTTGGTTGCTCTGTCTTGTGTGTGCCTTCCTCTAAAAGTGCACATTGGAGTGCTGAGATCGTTTGCCAGGGCTGCGATTGTGGTTTAAGCTATCGAAAACATCTGATCTGCGAACTTTACGGGAAATAACCAGCATTTTCTGTCACCGGAAAAATCACCTTCTATTGTTCTGGGATGCAACTGTTTCTGATTTTGGTACTTTTACTCATCTGCGTCGTGGCGGGTAATAGTGGAGATATCTCTGTTGTATTGGTTGAAGCAGAAGTTCTGAAAGACCATGATTCCACTATTGTAGTGGATGATGATGCATCTGAAGCTGATGCTCCTGTCCGTAAACAAAATCTTGGTTACAGTGACTATTACTCTCTGGTAGAAACACTGTCTTCCAAAATGTGTTTCGAAGTGATCAATAATTTGCCTATTTCCAATTATTTCGACGTTCATAAAGGCAAATTTAAAACAGGTATTTTAGGAGAATTCATAGCAGAGATGTATCCTGACTTGGTCTCTTATATTGACAAACGGTTTGTGAATGCGAAGACCAAAGATCATGATGTAGTCAAAGATATGGCTATTGTAGATTTGACAGCAATCTTATATTATGAAGTGGGTGCGATTCAATATTTGAATGAGATCGCGGATGACAATATACAAAGTGTAGGTGTATTAACAACAAAACATAAAGAGGAAAAGGAGCGAATAAAAGAGTTGATGAAGTTGTACGGACATCTAAAAGAAGAATCTTCATCCACTTTGCAATTGTCAAGAGCTAAAGAGCAGATCCGCTTATCACATTATGATGAATTCATCAAATCTATCCAGGACAATTGCTTGCAGAGAAAGGAACAGGCACAGTTGAGGTATAAAGCGCGCATCAAACTACGAGATGAGTTGAATATAAAGCTACAAGATGCTTCGAGTGCATATCATGAAGCAAAATTGTCTCTAGGAGAAGAAACATTGAAACAAGTTACTCAAATTCGTCTTGATCGACTAAATCAAACGATAGAAAAAGAAGAGAAGGAGATGGTATTGGAGTTCGATGCGAGTATAAGAAGAATACAAGCTGAGCGAGAAGAGTTTGAAACTTTGACTCAGAATCGTTTGAAAGAAGATATTAGAATAGAGAGAGAGACACAAGACATTGCTTTGAACATTATGCGTGCACAAAGCGAAGCAAGTGATAATGAAGTCCAAGCAATGATTACCACTATTTCTTCCGAATTGAACAACCTTGTGGCCTTTTTGATAAACAATTATGTCATGTTGACCTCTGCTATTGGTATTGCATTATGCATGACTATTGTCATTGTGATAGTATATGAAGCGATCATGACAACTCTATTTCTGTGGAGAAAGAGTAGTGGTCGATCTACACATATCAACTACAAAAGTATGCGCACACCGAGTCTATTCCGGTACCTGATGCCTGAAATCATACAAAATAAAAAGGTGGATGCTATGATCTTGTCGTCGGAAGAGAAATCTAGTATGAAAAGCTTCTCCCATTCACTTCAAAGTGCTGCTGTCAATACTAGTGTGCTACCTTACATCCTCCTGTATGGTCCAACAGGTACTGGTAAAAGCGTCATGGCTGAAGCCATCGCGCATGATTCGACATTGCCTTATTATTCCATTAGTGGCAGTGAATTGGTTGGTTTAGGACCAGCAGCGAGCGACTCATTATACAAGCTTATTTCTTCGCATTTGGTGTCGTCTGATGCAACGGTGCTTATCATCACAGATGTGGACGAGATCATCAGTGCGAGAAGTAATGGAGCTACAGGCACTAATTGTTGTCTATATACATTGCTACACTTTTTGAAACAGAATCAGAACTCTCTCAGTGTCGTTCTCACCAGTAGCTCTTCATTGACATCCATTGATGCAGCTATACTCGATAGAATGGATATGATCTATGGAACGACCTTGCCTGAATACCAAGAAAGGCTACGATACTACTCCTTGCGCCTACGAGAGAAATTGGGAATATATTTGAATCCATGTGTTGGTAATCCTGCTCTTTCTTTAGATTCAGATGTATCAACCTCTCGTAGTAGTCCTGAAACAGATATACCATCGCCTTCACGTAACAAAAAAAAGAATAGTACTCGAAATACAAACCAACGTATAGGCTCTGTAGACATAGATGTCCTTAGAGATATTAACCATATATTGGACACTAGTGATGGTGATGCAGAGTTCGATGCGGACCTGATCAAGAATCTCTTTCTTGGTGCGAGTGCAGGCTGGTCATACCATGATATCGACCTAGTGCTCGATAGGTGCATCTCTGCAGTATTAGGTACTAGGGACCTCAAGTTGACCAATAGAATCGTCGCAGGAGAATTGATAACTAAATTAGAAGGGCGGTAAACCTATTGTATTCTATTGTTTATATTGCTCAATTGTATTCTCTACTATAATCATAATGACAACAATCATCAACAATCTGACTACATCTATAACTACGATTAAATTATCTTGGCTTTCCTAATGTTTGTTGGAAGGTGTCCTTCTCTCGCAAAGTATTCTGATAATTTTGTCATATTGCTCGTGAACTGGTTAACCTTTTGTTCGATGGTGCTATCGCTGTTCTCCGCAATGGATATCTTAGTAGCTTTCCATTTGATGGGTTGGTCAGTGAACTTGTCATGCGACAGGGGCAGTCCAAAATAAATGGTAACTAATTTGTGCAGACATTGTGTATACGACTTCTTGTATTCTTGCACAAGTTCTGATAAACTCGAGAAGGCGATGTCTTTATTCATCAAATTGCTACGTCTAGAAATGCCCACTGCACCCCATTTTCCTTGGTATCGAATCGCCAAGACAATATGACGATGAATAGAACCATGTATGAATTTCGTCTTGAATGAAATTGGAATACGAACCAAATCGTACATACCAGAAGTCAAATAAGTACCTAAGAAGACGGCTTCTACACATTGAATGGGTAATGCCTCCTTCATCAACTTTTTACTCACATTCTGAACGTGGCCGGTACCACGGCTACGATTCATACGAATAAAGGGACGACCGGTATAATTGTATCCAAAGGACTCAATGTATTCCTGCACTTTGCCAATGTAATCGATCACATTCATGTGATCCATTTGATAACTAAAGGGAGAAATTATGGGAGCTTCAGGTAAACTCGTGCTAGACTTGATCTCCTCAATCTTGGCTTTTACTGCCTCTTCGTCCATAAGGGATGACATCTCGCTTTAATATTAGAGAGCTTTGCTCAGGCAGGCGAAGTAACGCGTTTACAAAACAAAAGTGCGATATCTACCTTGAGTACGATAGGTAGGGGATTAACGATGCCTCAATCAAATTATAAGGGCTTATTTGATGATCTCAGCTCTCCAACGTAAAACGTGAACCTTCTGACTGGCGAGAAAACAACCACAGTGCAGACCGTCCCGACCGACCCTTGTCAACAATTTAGTCACTTCTCTGTAATTTGAAAGACGCTTCACCCTCTGTCAATAGTTTTCAGTGTAGCATCGGGTACCTCCACAGCCACAGAAGAAGCTGATACTCTATCTGACTCCTGTACGCTTCGAATAGCCATCTACATTGAATTGAATTGTGCCTCGTTGTGAATTCACTTGTACTATGTTGTTGTTTGGCGACCCGCTACTGGCTTTGCCCTATTTGAAGAATAAAATGGAATGTAAAATGCTGCTGGACATCAAGCTCCTGGATGTGGAATTGTCATGTATTCTGCGAGGGGTCATCACTGCTCTTAAGAATAATCATTTGTTGTCCACTTTGTCTCAGAATATGTGTGAAGGTGACAATTGCTACAATAGAGTGATGTTCCCATTAGTCATGAATCTCCTGCAAGAGAACGGCAGTTTGGATGAAGATAATGAAGAGGATCGAGAAGAGATGCAGGAAGGAGAAGCTGTTGGTGGATTGGGAGAAAGTGAAGATGGAGAGACAGAGGGAGTTGGGTCTTTGCAGTATACTTTACAGAGACTGCAGCGGTGTTTGTCAGAGCTGGTGCCACTGCAAATGTCTTTGAATCAGTACTCTATACAGAATAGGACATTGGCAGAAGAATTGAAACAAGAGGCGCCCAAATTGGCTGCAGATAAGACGAAATTGGCACAACTGGAGAGCAGCATTTGTGTAAAGATAAAGGAGCTCCTATCTATGAGTTTAACTGAGAAAATCACTAAGCGATGGTTGTCACAGAGCTATTCTGTTGGAGGAGCGTATCAAAGTACTACATCCCGTAATGGCACACACGTAAAAGCTCACTCCTCTTCGAAGAAGAGAAAGACGAGACATGCAACACAAGGAACAACAATTGATGGCGCACCCATGGTGTCATCCTTAAGTCCTGTGCTCCAATTGTACCAATCGAGCCCATCTGCCATTGGATCCACGAGCACGCGACCTTCAGTACCGCCATCTGCCAACAAGCCAGATTTAGACATATTGACCAAGGAGAACTCGCAAAATAGTGTAGATTAATGAATGGAATGTAGTGATTATGTAACGATGATTGTCCATGCATCTCTCCCTATAACGACCCGGCCTATATATGTATCTCCACTTCCTAAAGATCGATCACCGGGACCGTGGTAACAAAAGATCGATAAAAAAGAACGCAACATCCAAGGCCGTCATGGCTCTTAATGTCATTCTCTCCCGCTTTTTTGCCTTTATCTTGTTCATTACGTATTCTCAATCATTCAAATTGATTTCAAATACAGCAAGAATTGTGCCATGTAGGCCAGACTCGTATCTATCACCTTACACTGGTTCTATTTCTACATCAGCCTCCTCTTGGCGTCTGTTTCAATCTGATTCTTCTGAAAATGGTGATGATACTGAGATTGGTGAGATCCAGAAGTCTCTAGGCAGTGAAGTTAACTTCGTAATGAGTGAGATTTTGAAGACAATTCAAGGCACTGCACAGAGTCTTGATGGTACAGTGATTCCTGAGAATCAGTTATCGAGTGATACTATTGATGCATCATTCGCCAAGATATTGACAGATATCCGTTCTTCAGATACATTGTCCAACACGCAAAAGAAATTCTTGTATGCGGAAGCAGCATTGACAATTGAGGATGCTAAATCAGGTGATGACAATGTAATTAGTTCTGTCAAAGCAGACAAATCAAAGACGAACAAGTTGGTCTTTCCGAAAGTAGTGACAAGTCTCTATTCTGAACAGAACAGTCCTTATGTCATTGTGCATGGACCAGGACCTGTAGGACAATCTTTGTATGACTTTACGAATCGATTAGGAGATCGAGCGAACTTCAAATTCATCGACGCTGATCAACTGAATGTGATCCAAGATAGTGAATTGGCATTTGCTGTACGCGGTGCGAAATCTGTCATCATTGCATGCGACAAAGCTTCACCTATTGGAGGAAGAGGTGGGCTCTTTGGAGGAGGTGGTGATGATGAGGACTTCGTCGTCGATGAACGAGGCTTGAAACGACTTTTGAATGCCATCTCGACTGCAAGAAAGAAAAGTAGTGATTCATATCCGGTCAAAGTAGTCGTGATGGATCGTGCTACGATACAAAAGAAAAGCTTTGCCTCTATGCTTGGAGGGTCAACTTTCGAATTGGGTAACAATGCCATTTTACAATGTAAAGCACGCAATCTGAACTACGCAATTGTCAAAGTGGGTAAGGTGATTGATGATGACATGGTATTTCCCTCTAATGAAAGACTTCGGCCAGAGAAGATTGATGTTTCCTCTAACAAAATGTCTCGAGATATTCCCTTCGTATTCACACAAAGTAGAGTAGAAGCAAGTGAAGTAACCAAAACTACAACTGCAGTGGATGCTTTGCTTCGCTCTGCCTCTCATCCGCAAACCAATTCGACTATATCAGTGGTTTCGATTGATGCTGTCGATCGAGAAGTTACAGATGAGGAATGGGATGATGAATTCTTACGAATTGAAGGCCCTGAATTAAAACGTGTACCCTTGTATTATTCAACTTCATTACAAATGGGTATCAAGATAGGGAGAGTTGCACAAGAATTGCAGCAACCTGGGAGTGGACTCATCACTCCAATTGAAGTAGAAAGGTATGCTAATGGAGTACGTCTCGTATTCCGCCCCATGCAAGATTCCTACAAGTCTTCCAAGGAGGAAAAGGATGAAGAGAAACAGAAAGATGCTGATATCAACAGCAGTACTATAGAAAATAAAGAAGTACCGAAATCAAGCTATGTGCGTCCTGAATTGGATATCAATTTCAATCCGGGATTGGAGGAGAAGGAAGAAGAAAAGAAGAAGAAAGTTGCACCCAAGAGTAAGAAGGTCAAACCAGAAGGAGGATTGGAGATTATCGTTGATGATGCACCTTACAGACGAGTGCGTATCCGAAGATGTAATATGGGACCCGAGACTATTGTCAAGGAGGCAAGTGAAGCCTTGATTCTGAAAGCTATTCTCATTGCCATCAAGCAATTGGAATCCTTTTATGAGAAAATGATCAATGATCCCGATCTCGACAACCTGTAGATGTGAATACATAGATAGATACAGAATTGATAGTGTAATGATGGTGAGACAAATGTAATGTAGATTTAGAGAACGATAAAATCTCAGTTATAACATCTTATACATAATATTTCTTGTCCTTATCATTGCAATACCACATGTCCTCTATTCTTCATCCTCCTCTTCATCGTGCCCATCATCATGTGCCTCCTCTAAAAGCGGCATCGTATCGCCTTGGTCACCGTCTTCAACGTAATGATAATGATGATGTTCATGTTCATCCAACCACGGTAAATATAATCCAAATAATTGCCCTCTATTCTCTTTTGCACGGTAAAGAATCCAAAACCAACAAGAGACCAAACAAAACTGGCCCAAACGAGCATACCCTTCAGGTACATGTGGGCCACCGCCACCGCCACCCATACAACGTTTGTTGGTCAGCATATTAGTACGAGCAGCTCGCTGATGGATTACACGGCCGAACGAGCGGCTATTGATAAACAAACGATTCATCACACCTCCTACTCTAGATTATTCTCGCTTTCGATTGCACCCACGGTCTGCCAACTCGCTCACAGTTTCTCTTTTCAATGGAATCGCAGCGCTAGGTAAACAAGCGATTGAGAGAAGTGACAAGCGCGGTCGGTCGGACGCTGTAACTCGACTGGCATTCTCTGGACCTGTTCAGCCTCTTGTTGTAACTCTACTGTTGGTTCTTCGTTTACCAGACATTTTATACGTGAAGTTAAAGTAATATTGTGATTAGAAGCATGAGTGACGACTATTACTCGATTTTGGGTGTGTCGAAGGATGCTGGGTTGGAAGAGATCAAAAAAGCGTACAAGAAGAAAGCTCTGAAGCATCATCCCGACAAAGGTGGTGATGGTGAGAAATTCAAGCAGTTGAGTGAAGCCTATGCATGTCTGAGTGACCCAGAGCAGCGCCGAGAATACGATTCTCCTGGATTTGGTGGTGGTTTTGATCATGATAATATGTCTCGTGGCTTTTCATCTGGTGGTTTCAATAGAACACAACGTGGATTCAGTGAACGCGATGCGTTCGATATATTTGATCGATTCTTTGCCGATTTCGGAGGTGATCCTTTTGCTGAAATGTTTGGAAGAAGACAAAATGGTGGTAACAGTAATCGTAATAGTGGACGTGATAGACCACGTGATCCCTTTGAAGCTATGGGTTTCGGCACGAGTGGGTTTGGTGGTCGAATGGGTGGTATGGGAGATATGTTTGGCATGATGAATGATAATGACTTCTTTGGTGGAGGAGGTGGATTCGCATCCTCTTCTTCCATGTCTTTTAGTTCGTCTTCAGGTGGTGGTGGCTCCTTTGGCAGTAAGAGTGTGTCTACGCGCACTACCATCGACTCACAAGGCCGCCGAGTCACCATCAAGGAAACGACAGTCACCAAACCCGATGGAACGTCAGAAACCCATAGAGAAGAAACAACTGACCAAGTGGATCCGGGTAGAAGAATTGGAAATGGCGGCTCAAGCAGGAGGAATGGTGGCAATGCTTTGTCAAAGTACCCATTCTAAGAAAGAGAGAAAGATAGTAAGTGAAATAGCGCACATAGGCCCATAATAAAGTCACATGACGTTGGAAAAGCGATGTATATATCAAACAAACTGGGCAAGTGTTACATTTTTAGACATCCTGTAAATATAGTGCGCAACAATAAAACTTGATAATACTCTCACATCTATATACACTAGCTTTCGCCTTCCAATAGCTTGACTCTAGCCGTCATGAGCTTCTTGGATGATCTCTGAGGCAATGGAAACGTATGTTTCTGGTCGTAGATGGAATTGTAATGTATTCCATGGTACGACAGCTTGACTGTTTCTACGTTGATACCTAGCAGTAGGGCCTCATCAAAATTCATCTGCATCGGTGAAGGCTTCTCTTCCTTGCTGTCACTCGAATATATGGTGAATACTCTATCCAGAATCTCCTCCATGGCCCGTACTTCCAATTCTGCAGCCCATGTACCTGGCATTCTCATTCGTTGACAATAGCTCTCGAAACTAGAAGTACAAAACACTTCGAAACGATCTTTGTACTTCCACATATGATCCACACATATCTTACGTAGCTCCAAATGTTTGTCTTCGTTGCAGTACAGTTGATGGGAGATGGCTCGGAAGAGACAATTGCCATCTGCTTCCACTTCGTAGATGTAAAGCCCGATATTCTCCATCCTCTCGTTGAAGGAAATCTCCACAGATGCGTTTCGAGTAGATTCAAAGCCCGTAGACGAATGCCTTCGGCCGATAGGAGATGCTATACCTAGAGCTGCTCCTGGCACCACCTGTCCGCCTTTGGTAGTGAAAGAGGCCTGTTTACGACGCATCACCTTTGAATTACTACCTTTCCGCTTGGGCGCATTCTTATTACGCAACATCGAAGCAGGATCATCAGAGGAGAAATCATCCACTTCTGATGTTGACCCAGGGCTCATAAAGGACATAGTGGATGGATCTTCCAACCAATTCATTCTGTCATTGTTTGTTGGTGAGGGGGCCCCATCGAAACTTCTTCGCATAGCTCTATTGCCACTAGTCAACGTCTTCATCTTCTTGAGAGATGTCAATGGGATCATGGTATTGGGTGATTTGAGTCTATGGCGATCATTCTTGATATCAAGCACTTCATCGTATTCATTGCCCCAACCTACGTAATGTACTCTGATCTTGGTGCCTGCCATTTCCGTGATCTCGGCTTGTCGCCATTTGTAAGGAATAGTTTTGGATTTAGATGATGCGCCTTTGGAGATAGCATCTTGGACATCGAGACGCATACCCAAGGAGAAGTTCTTCAATGACTCTCTAGAATCTTGATTTGTGATATCATCAGTAATCGTTTCTGGACTTTCACTCCCCGCAACTGTGTGATTGTAGTCGCCATCATCACCATCATCATCATCACCACCAGGATTCAGATCATCCAAATGATCATCTTTGGGTGAATAGTCTGGCATCACACCCGATGTAAAGTACAATTGACTCACTTCGTATTGTTTCTGTGTCATGTCTAAACCCTTTTCGATCTGATAATCGGATAACACACCGAGTGGTGCTAAAGCAAACGCTTGTTCAATCAAATCCACCCATATATCATAGGCATCACTCCATCCTTCGTAATGAATTTTCATCTTGGTCGTCTTGGATGAGCCATCATAAACACGCACTTCAATTGGGCGCCATTTACACAACTCTTCTCCAGTATACTTGGATTGGAAGCGATCCATACATAGCAAACGCAACCCTTTGTGAATGGCTTTGAATTTCTCTTCATAAAGAGACTCATTCTCCACGTCCACAAGATCTTTCCAAGAGCGTCGACGCTGGCTTCCGTGATGAGGACCTGTTTTGGATGTCTCTACTTCCAATGAGCCAGTCACGGCTACTTTACTCGCTCCACAACCCATTCTCAATGATCATTCTACTAATTTTCCCAATTGTAGATGTCTAAGTGATCATCTCGTGTAAAAAGGATTTTTTTGATGAGCACCACAGCGAGCGACCATCCCCTGAACAGCCAGAAGTGTCTCTGTCATGCTGGTCGGAACCATAAATCAATTTTGCCGTGCCATTTTACTATCAATAAGTAGATCAGTGCAGTACCTCTACGTTCACAAGACTTATTGATCTTCTATCTGTTGATATCTTTCCATGTAATGGGGATACGATTCATTCGTGGTGGTACAAGAGTTAAGATCCAATGCCTATGATGCGCGGATCAAGCTTTGCCCAGGGATTGTCTGTATCGATCGTTTTGAATGTGGTTCAGAAAGTGATCACCTTTTCCTTGAATAATCTGTTGATTCGTCGCACGAATCCCAACATCTTCGGTATTGCCGCGGTGCAATTAGAGCTCTTCTTGTCTACTCTCTTATTCTTTTCAAGAGAAGGCATTCGTTTGGCTTTGGTACGCGAACGTATAGAAACACCCTTGGCATTGCAAAAGTTCATCAATTTGTCATGGTTACCATCTTTCATCTTGGCGTTACTATTGATAACATATGTATTCAGATGTGTCTACATTGATCACACATTGCAATTTGGTGAAGTTGGAATTGGTGACAATAAATCTAGTTTCGGAGTAGGAAAAATCGATACAGAAGACGCCACCTCGTTAGTCATCAGTTTATACATGTTGGGTGCTCTTTTCGAAGCATGGGGGGAACCATGGGTCAACGTATACCATAGCAAAATGATTTTGACTCAAAAGAGTCTAGCAGAGACGAGTGCTGTGTTCGCGAGGAGCGTTTGTGCATTTCTTATGGTTGCAGAGTACAAATTAGGTGTTCTTGGATTCGGCATTGCACAAGCAGTTTATGGATTGACTTATCTACTTGTCATGACCTCTCCTAGCCTAGCATCATCTGCCTTACAATACTTTGACCGACCTCTCACTATGGGTCATTTCTTCTTCCGCCGCTGTGCAGATAATGAGACAACCAAATCTACCTCTTCAACGATAACTGGGTATCTAGAGAGCTACTTCTCTTTGTCTACCATGTATATGGCGATGACCACTACTGCTTCGTCTATCTTGAAACACTTTTTAACAGAAGCGGACAAGATCGTCTTGACTTTGACGCGATCAAGTGAGGAACAGGGTGTCTTTGCCGTCGCTAGTAACTATGGGTCACTCGCTGCTCGTCTCTTACTGGCACCCATTGAAGAGTCAGCACGTGTTGCTTTCTCGAAGTATCATATTGTAGAAATGAAAGAGAAAAGTGGGGTAGGATCAAAGGAGAAGAAAAAGAAAAAGAAAAAGACAGACCAAAATACGAACAGTACTCTTCAACCAATGATGAGCTTCTTCGTGCAGTTGGTCCATATTGTACTGCTCATCGGAAGTGTCATGGTCATTTTCGGTTCCAATTACGTCCAGGTGGCTGTAGATATTATGTTTCCTGCTCACAAATCGCCTTGGAATTCTGCGGAAGTAGTAAATGCTCTTGTTGCGTATTGTTTCTATATCTTTATTCTGTCGCTCAATGGTATCAGTGAAGCATTCGTGTATGCTGTTGCTCCACCAAGTGATTTCACAGGTATCAATATCACATTGATAGCAGGCTTAATTGCATGCATTCTCGGTAATATGGCAATGGGATCCATGGGAGCTGCAGGTATTGTGTTGTGCGGGTGCTTAAGTTATCTGGTGCGAATCGTGTTCAGTTTCCGCTATATTTACAAATATTTTGATGCGCGCTGTCAAGGTCAAGAGTTTGTCCAGAGCATGACACCCAAGATGGATATTTTGACGATTGGAATACTCATCGGGACATATTCTGTCTGTTATACTTCTGCTAGGTGTTACAATACAGGAGAGAAATCTCTGAAAGATATGGCATACCACGTTGGATGTGGGGGAATGTGTTTCCTAGTGTGTGTCGCTTATATGAGAAAAGATCTAACAGCTTTAATTTCTGTGCTGAGAAAAAAAAATGTGTAGCGTTTGTGTTCAATTTTGCTGATTTTGTTAACTAGTGTTGATCATTATTTATTACACTAAACAGATACAAATTCGAATCACACACTAAGCATCGCATCACATACACAACTCAACTCAGAGTACTACGTGTGCCTGCACACTACGCTGCCTCAGTTTGATCACCGTCTTCTTCTCCTACTTCTCCCTGAGCCACATTGAAGTTTTCGTCCTCCCATGCTGCTTTATTAGAATCAAAGCCTTTCAACTTCGTGGCCGTCTTGACATAAATGGTATGATCAAACATCTCTGCTCCATCCATGTTGTAAATAGCATGCTCTGCATCTTCTTCGTCCTCATATTCCACAAATCCAAACCCACGACTCTTGCCACTCTTGTAATCCAGGGGAATCTGTATGGACACGAGCTCACCAAAAGGAATAAAGGCGGCACGTAAAAGGGCTTCCGTGACCTTCTCGGGGTCAAGCCCACCAACAAACAATATCTTCTTGTTCACCATAATCCAATCCAATGCGATTCTAATCACAAATCTAAACTGATTTACCTTCGTATCGGTCCGGAAATCGGCTTTTTTGGTGTCTTTCGACATTGTTTGTCAACCTTGGACGGAATCCGAATGTCACTCCCCTCGTTTCGGGGACAACCTTTTAGGTATTAGAAAGATATTGTCCTCTCGTGTTGCAGATAGATAGATTTGTGATCATGAACGGAGAAATTATCGATGTTACTAACTTTGAGTCTGGTGATGAGACTCGTCAGATCAACAGTCCTCGCACATTAGAGTCATGTTTGCGTCAAGGCATCGATCCAAGTGAGTTGTACACTCGTGATCGTGGCTCATTCCATCAAAAGGGCATGACTAAAGACCAGTTGGATTTGAAGTATACCAACTTCCAGCGCAAGCGCCAGGAGAAAATTGCAGACATCAAGCGAGAAAGAGATGCCATCATTGCTTATGCTACACGTAGATCACAATCACAACCCAATAGTCCCAATAAGGTCGTCATAGACGAAGGCAAAAAAGCAGGAGATGGACTCGTGGAACAGGTACGTACCGACTGAACATCATCATGTCACATCATGCTTTGATGATGATGTGATGATACAGCATTGAGCGTCGAAAGGCAACCTCATTCATTACATGATGGTACTTATTTCTTTATCACTAATTCATACATCATTTTATCCTACTACCTACACGATATACAGGAACTAAAACGAATGGAAGCCTTGCGTCGCCGTCAAGAGAAAGAGCTTGAGAAGATAATGGAACGAGAAGCTGCCTTGGCGGAAGTGCACCAAAAGATCCAACGTGCCGAGGCTGAAGAGTACAAGAAGAAAAAAGAGCATGAGAAAGCTGTTCTGAAAGCCAAAGCTGAGTTAGAAAAAAAGAACAAAGCCAGAGCTGCTGAGAAGAAGCGTGCTGAGGAAGAAGAGTTGGCTCGCAAGAAAGAGATTGAACGCAAAGAGGCTGCCTTCGCTGAGAAAATGAAGAAGTTGGCTGACATTGAAGCTAAACGTATCGAGAAAGAAGCTCGGGAAGCAGAAAAGGTAAGGCAACAAAAAATGGAGGAATATAGACAAAAGACGGAAGCTTTGATTAAGCAACAAGCTGATTTGGCTGAGAAGAATCGACTCATCATGGTTGAACGCGAAATTCGTGTAAAAGCACAAATGGAAGAGAAGAAGGAAGCAAAGCGTTTAGAAGTAGAAGCATCTCGTGCTGCAGCCACTCTTAGAATACAAAGTGCTATTGAACGAAGCAATGAGATGCATGAGAAGATGAAAGCTGATTTCTATGACAGACAAACTAAAGCAGCGCAATTAGCCAAAGAGAATGCCGTCGTTGAAAGAGAAAAGCAAAAAAAAGCTGCTGAAGCTAGAGAGAAAAAGAATAAGATTAGATATGATCGCCTCATTACTGCATATAACAAACGTGCTGATTACAGACAATCCATTGTGGATCACAGAAATGAAAGAGATGGCGGATACGAGAAAATTGAAGCTGCTCGTCAACAAGAGATTCAAAAGCAAAAGTATTTGGCTTCACTGAAAGTACAGGACAAAATTGAGAATGTAGAGAGAACGGCGCGTATAAACGAATTCAAACGTTTGCAAACCCTGAAACGCATTGAAGATGGAGATCGCAAGTACGAGGACATCCAGAGCAAAAAGAGAGAGCTCATGGACAAGTATCGTGCCACGCAAAAGGCGAGTCTTACTCGTAAACATGCCATTGCAGATGCGATGGAGATGATGAGAGTCACAGGTGATACCAAGATCTTGGATAAAATCTTTGCTGAACAGACCAGTGCGGTAAACGCTGACAAGGATGCTAAGGAAGAAGAAGAGGCTGAAGCAAAGCCTGAGAAGTAACTCAAAAGGCTCAAAATTTATTTATAAAGATATAACGTTGTCTATTTGCATGAATATATATATATATTTAAGTACCGGTAAAATGTCCACTATTCCACTATTTACATTCTTTTATCAAAACTTTTCACAACAAACTTCTCTCCCTCATTGAGACATGTCCTCGCAGGACATAATTATCACAGATTACTTCGTAGTGCTCTTTTTTCTTCTTTCTTGTAATGTGCAACTTTCTAAAGCAATTATTCTAGGAAAACACTTGCGCTTGCAATAGGTAGGCTCCAATGCCTACTATGTATCCTGCAAAGGCACTTGCTGTGATACGCTTCGCATACCACATGAAATCGACCTTCTCAATGCCCATCAAAGCGACTCCAGCTGCTGATCCGATGACCAGTAGTGAACCTCCAGTACCTGCACAAAAAGCGATCTGTTGCCACAATGGAGAGTCCATGGGCACCTGACTGATGGGATACATGCCCATAGTAGCTGCCACCAAAGGGACGTTATCAATGATGGCACTGGCTACACCAATAGTTGATGCAATGATGCTCTCAGACTGAATGTTCTGATCCAAGAATTGTGCTAGGTTGCCAAGAATACCTGCACTATCAAGTGCTCCAACAGATAACAAAATGCCTAGAAAGAACAACACTCCAGAAGTGTCGATATTTCTCAAAGCAGCTGGAGCCATCAAATCTTCTCTACCTTCTTTGCCTTCTCCAGCATGCAATATATCTGTCAATGTCCACATGATGCCTAATGCTGCAAGCATGCCCAAATATGGTGGCAATCCGGTCTCTGCTTTGAACAGAGGAACACTCAGTAAGCCTGCAATGCCCGTACCAAAGACTAGTTTGCCTCGAGGTGCCAAGGCTGTGCTCATGATCGATGTATCTTGTTCAACCTGTTCTCCCTCAGGTATCTGTTTCTGTAAGAAGAATATTGAAGTGATTGTGGATAAAATGCTGGGAATAAAGAGACTGGTCATGGTTGGTCCGACAGAAATCTGACCATCAATCCATAACATGGTCGTAGTTACATCTCCAATCGGTGTCCAGGCACCACCGGCATTCGCTGCGATGACAATCATGGCACCAAAGAGCTTCCTGTCTTCATCGTTAGGTAGAATCTTTTTGATAAGACTCACCATTACAATTGTAGTGGTCAAATTGTCTAGGATTGCAGACATAAAGAACGTGATCAAACCAATTATCCACATCAATGCCCTTTTGTCCTTCGATTCGATCAAATCTGTGACCACTTTGAAACCTTGATGGGCATCTACAATTTCTACAATTGTCATGGCTCCCATTAGGAAAAAGACAATACTAGAGACATCGCCAATATTTTCACCAAGTTTGCCAAGAACAAAATTGGGGTCGCCACCAGTTGTCATCGAGGCACCAGCAAGAGTTACCCACAATGCAACAGACATCAACAGAGAGATGGCTGCTTTGTTAAACTCGAAAATCGTCTCAAAGATGATTCCAAGGTAACCTAACGTGAAAATAGCAATCATACTGATCTGTTCGTGGCCAGCAATCCAGTCACCCTGAATGAGGCCAGCACCTACAACAGCACCTGACAATACAAATGCTGTACGGAACAAATCTTGTTGGGCAAGGCCACCTGTCTCGCTCTCTTGCAATGCCAATCTGTTTGCGCGCGATTTAGCTTCTTGGATAGCCTCTTCATAGGTAGGACCATATAAAAGCCTCTCTTTGTCGTCATCAGCTAAACTTCTGATGATATCACGAATGGAGACAACACCAATAGCTTCTCCGGTTGAGGAGTCTACAATCGGCATTCTGCGTCTATTCTGCTCCAACATGAGTTCTCTACATGTACCAATCGGAGTATCTGGTGCCAACGTTGAACACTCCTCCTTGGGAGTCATAACTTCTGTGATAAACGTCTCTGCTGCAGGCAATTGGGATTCAAAGACCTTGGTCACAAAATCTCTCTCCGTAAAAATACCTTTGAATTGGTTTTCTTCGTCGACAATCACTACTGAACCTCTATTGAAATCATTCATCTTTTCCACTGCATCAAATACAGTACTATTGGCGAGCACAAAAGGATTATCTGCGAACATATCCGAAACTATATCTTTGATGGTCAGTTTATCAAAACGTCCGATAGTTGTGGCCCACACCTTGTTTTGAACACTGCTAGTAGCACTTCTCTTCAATGCCGCATGTGGGACGAAGGCAGTGATGCCAGTGATGAGACTGAGAATGATCATCAATGTAAACCAAAGCGTTTGACTCATCACCATATTCCCCATTTAACCACCGGGCAAGATATGTATGGACAATGATAATTCACTATCCAACAATCCACCACGACAGGTGGAGTCGCTTGCCTGGTGTGCAGGTCAAAGGAAGGTGTGGCACAATCGACACCGTGGCCCGGTCCTCATCTAGTGGGTGTCCGACCCGCGTCTGCCACGCTTTGGAATCCAAAGGCCAATGAGACGAGAGACAACAAAAAAATAGGATGAGCAATAAATTTTGGGCAGGTGGGAGCAGCAGCTCCGACGACAGTAGTGACGACGACTCTGACGGCAGCGAGGCTGGCGGGTTTCAGGGCAATGTTCGTCAAGCAGGTAGATTTGCATTGAGTGATTCTTCATCAGGTAAGAGAGTCATTTTGACTAATGTGGGGGACTGTATGTATGGGATGATGTTTGCCAATAATTAGCATGGAGATGGGCTCATGGAGAGGAACTCAAAGATATCGAATTGAATATTATACATACGTGAGGGTATGAGGAAGCAGTGTGCATGTGATGCGAGTGAGTCGATTTGGAAAAGAAAGACATTTTGATTCAGGTCATAAATTAAAAGTAGCTAGACTTGGGGTGCGATATAGATTGCGATGTACGATCTCGCATAGATACCACAAATGGTGGAGACTATTTGTTGTTGGGTTCTGTCTACTATTCCTTTCTCAGATCTTGGTGATTGAATCACACAGAGATCGATTCATTCCAGTGCCACTTCTGCGTCTAGTGCAGCCTGGTAGTTTCATGTCCAGATTTTGATGTGATTCAGTACCCTGGTGTCCCAAATCCTATGGTAATATTCCCCTTTTGGAGACCAAACTAACACCTCTCTTTCTTTTCATTTCTCACCTTTTATTCTAGATGATGAGGATAGACCAAAAGTGGTCCGCTCGACAACCGATCGCGTTTGGGCGCATTTACAAGAGATCGTATTGCGACTAAGAAACGCGTTGAAGAATGGTGATTGGCCTTTGGTACAAGATGAGTTCGATGCCGTCAACAAGAAAATGGATAAATCAAAAGCACAGATCGAACAGACAGGTATTCCCAAGTTTTACATCAAGATGTTAGCTTATCTTGAAGATGAGATCACCGCAGCGGTGGCTGACAAGGAAGGTATAAAGAAGATGAAACCAGTAGTGGGTCGTGCAGTGAATCGAATGAAAGTAACAATCAAGAAACACAACAAGAACTACGAGGGCGAGATTGGAGACTACCGTGCTAATCCTACCAAGTACGACACTGAAGTGGAGGAATCCAGTGATAGTGATAGTGATAGTGATATAGAGAGTGATGAAGAGTCTGTCGCTGACAAGGTGGTAAGTTCTTCTTTTATCTATTTTTATACTCATTTGGCCTTCATGAGGGTGCGCGTGACTAGCAATGATTCCATTATTCCTCGTCACTGATAGCGTCGTCCACCGAAAGATGGCGATAGCATGCGATAACTACTTCAAGACAGAATGTAGATCAAGGTCTGAGCTGTATCGCCACTCGCACTGTCGCGTTACTGTGCATAATGTGACTACTTCTGCAAATTCTAACTCTTTTTTGTTTTTTTATTGTCTATCCATTAACATAAACAGGCTGACAGTGGTGATGGAAGTGACAGTGAGGACTCGCTGTTCAAAGACAACATCAGTGAGGGTGACGAATCCGATGATGACGACTTGTTCGGGTACACCGCTGCTGCCCCTGCTGGAGGTGCAGTGAACACGGATGGTCGCCGAGAGTTGAAAGGCCGTGTACGTTGGTTGAAAAAGGCTGACACTGGTGAGAAGAAAAAGAAAGACAAACCCAAGGCGGCTACAGGCGTAGTCAAGCCCACCAAGGCTGATGTGAAGGCACAAGCAGCCATGCAAAAAGAGAAAGTAGAAGCCATCGAATTGGTGTTGACTGAGGAAGAGTTGAGTAACCGCATGAAGGACATCGTGGCTTCTAGAGGTAGAAAAGGAACAGATCCTCGTGATCTGTTGCGCAAGTTAGAAGTATTATCCAGAGCTGCTCGCAGATTTGGACCGCGCGTAGAGATTCCTGTGCTAATGCACCTCGTTTCGGCCATGTACGATGCGCACCGTGTTATTGATGACTTCATGGCGTTGCACCAGTGGCGAACTTGTTTCCGTTCTCTTATGCGAGTAGTGAATTTGTTGAGCGAAGAGCACAAGCTAGAGCTCACTGCATTGGTAGAAGAAGGGTATTCAGTAGGCATTGCCGGTGGACCCGAAGAGGAGGTGAAGGAAGAAAACAAGAACATGATCTCCGTAGTGGGCAGTCTAGAGACCTTCCTCATGAGATTGGAGGATGAGTATACCAAGAGTCTACAACAGATCAACCCTCATACACAAGTAAGTAAATCGTTTTATATGTTATAATTATGGACGTCCCTCCACCCTCTAGCGAACATCAGTGTTGTATCTTCTCGAAGACGTATGGCTCTGATGTACTACTAAGCACAGTCAGAGGAACACTATCAGCGACGACGTGAACACCACCTCAGATGTGTCAAAAAGATACACCTCTCGTGCTCTGCGTGGTTCTTAAGTCATCATACACTCAATTTCTTCTCGTTGTAACATTACTGACATCTTTCATTAATTTTCTCGCCTTTCGTTAATTTTAGGAATACGTCACTCGTCTTTCTGATGAAGCGCTCTTGATTGAGTTGGCAGAGTCTGTGTCTGAGTACTATATCCGCAAAGGAGACAGCCGTGCTGCTTCTGTGATTGCTCTACTTCGTATTGAGCACATGTACTACAAGCACGATTCAGTTGCTGGTGCTGTTCAGAAAGCAGCTGCTTTCAATAGAAGATGGGGTAAATTCTCAGACATCCACCCTGCTTGTACTAGAAAAGCAACTAATTTGGATACATCAAGTAGAAACGTAGAACATGTGCACCCTGCTGTATTCATCGGATACCCTTCGGTGGAAGTAAAGGAGCAGAATAACACTGAGGATTTGAACAAATTGTGTCAATACGTCTTCAAGAATGGCGACGAACGCTCCAAGACCAGAGCTCTATTGTGTTCCGTTTTCCATCACGCTTTACATGATAGATTCTACCACGCACGAGATCTCTTCCTTATTTCGCACATCCAGGATGTGATTGACAAGGCAGATACCAAGACACAGATCTTATACAATCGTGTGCTGGCGACTTTGGGTCTTAGTGCCTTCCGTGAAGGTTTGATTCAGAAGGCATATGATTGTTTGACTAACATCTGTGCTGTCAAGTCTTCGCAGGTCAAGGAGTTGCTTGCACAGGGTCAAGTGCGTTATTCCGACAAGGATGTCGAGCAAGAGCGATTAGAGAGAAGAAGGCTTATTCCTTACCATATGCACATCAATCCAGACTTGTTGGACTGTTGCTACTTGGTTTGTGCCATGTTGCTTGAATTGCCTCAGATGGCCAAGAATGATAGTTCACAACCTTATAGTTATCGTAATGCAACCTTCCGTAGATATTTCAACACGTACCAGAGACAAACTTTCACTGGACCTCCAGAGAACACAAGAGAACATGTCCTCGCAGCAGCCAAGGCGCTTCTCACGGGAGATTGGAAGTCTGGTACCGACTACATCTTGAAAATGGATGTGTGGAACTTAATCCCTAATGAAGGTGGTGCCGCAGTGAAGAAGCAACTCTATGCCAAGATCAAGGAAGAGGCTGTTAGAGTCTACTTGTTATCTACTGGAGTAGCTGCCTACACGAGTATGAAGGTAGCTCACTTATGCGAAGTCTTCGAGATGGAGGCGCCACAAGTGCGTAGAATTGTGAGTAAGATGATCTTCAACAAGGAGTTCTCTGCTGCTTGGGATGGTAATGACAGTCTAGTGTTGCATAAATCTGATCCTTCCCCTCTGCAAAGCCTCTCCCTCAAAGTGGCTGTGAGTGTAGCAGGACTCGTAGAAAGTAACGAACGTTTATTAGATCCACTGGCTGGAGGACAATTGTATGGTGGTAACGATAATGAACGATACAACAGTAACAACAAATATGGTAACAAGCAGTGGTATAATAGAGATGATGATCGCCAGGGCCCTCGTCGCTACACCAAGAGTGGAGCTTCCGGTAGAAAGGATTACCAGAACAACAACAAGGGCCACAACAAGGGCCACAGAGGTAGAGGTGGGTACCAAAATCGCGATAATCAGCCGAGAGAAGAGAAGTCTGCGTGGGGCAGTGCGCGTTAAGCGACTGCTTCGCTCGTTTAATTTGATAGTAGAGATAGTTATTCCAGTGTAGATAGGACGATACATAGTTTTTTTTGGGGGGGGGGAGGACAAATGCATGCCCAACAGTAAATAATCATATATAAATAAATTAGTATATCAACATTATTATTGTACAAGCCTACAAAGACACACTCGTCATTTTACTAAACATAGGGGGTCTCCGCCCGTTCTCTACTCGAAATCGTCCTTGTAAGCCATGTACTTCTTCTTAATGTTATCACTGGTAAAATAGTTGCGTACAATACCAGGGGTGGTGAGTATTCTCTGTTGGGTCAAGTACTGATACAAGTGCCCCACAACAATACCTAGAATATCTGCAAAGGGCATCTCTCCTTCCAACACGGCTGTTTGAAGGCAGAAGAACCAAGGTAAGTATTCTGCTTTGAGGTTGAACAGATCCATGACATTCACATCAGTGCCTTCAAAGACTCTGGCCCAGATATAGACCAAGAAAGTGGACAGATTGTGTCCAAGAAACTTGGGAGAGAGACCTAACACCGTGTAGCCTACCATCAATGCAGCT